>JAEEGL014228360.1_pt1 | contig 24392 bp, 23 predicted proteins | sample 9134231 | NCBI WGS metagenome assembly JAEEGL01 (sample SAMN16246548, study PRJNA631951) | gut metagenome | biome: gut microbiome; feature: rumen; material: fiber-attached | host: Bos | place: Iran: Karaj | collected 2018-10
AAACCTAAAGTATTATCGAGATCAAATATAATACATTTAATGCCATCTTCTTTTAACAATTTATAATTAATACTATATATATCTTTTTTATACATTTTAGGTTTAAATATTCCCATAAAATCACTCCTCAAGTATTATATATTATTAATTAATATTTGTCTAACCAATTCTTCTTTTTGTATTTAATACAAAGTAAGAATAATCACTAATTATTAAAGTATGACAATAACTACATTTCTTTTCTCCTTTTTCAAGTGGTGCTCCACAACTAGGACACTTAGTAACTGTCTCACCTTTAGTAACTATAAACTCCAAACCATATTGATTATGTACTTTAACAGTATCAGATCCTTTAGTAATAGTATTATTATCAGTATTAATAACATAATCATAGAATGAAGCATGTAAATACATCATAACTGTAACCACATTATTCTCTTGCTTAATACCATTTATATTAGCCGCTATCATATTATAATTACTCATAATATTTTGACCATGAGATGCTTTTAATACTTCTAAATCTGACTTGTAGGAATTATATAATTCATCACTACATAGTTTTTCTAAAGCTTTATAATCAAAATTCATCCAAGCATTTTGTACATCTACAAACTTTTGATACAAAATATTAATTAGTTGCTTTTCAGTAAGACCTGGAAAATATCTTTGTATCTCTATATCACTATCTCCAATATATCTATCTAAACTACGTTTTTCACTATTTCTAGCTTTATGAGAAGCACCTAATATACTAGTAAATAAATATACAAATACTATAATACAAATAATAATTATTACATATACAAATAAATCATCATCATAATAAGTAGAACTTCCATGAGATGAGTAAAAATTAGAATCACTACTATCATGACTCCAAGATCTATCATGATCCCAAGAACTACTGTCATGATCCCATGAAGAACTTCCTCCCCAGTCAGAAGATCCTCCCCAATCAGAACTTCCTCCATAATCAGTATCCCATCCAGAATCAGCTACAACTGGAACAGCATAACTAAAAGAAAAAAGCGCTATAACAATGCAAATAACTAACCAAACTTTCTTCATAATTACCTCTTTATTCAAAACTCTCTATATAATAATCAAATTCTTCTAAATCAAATACTCTACCACAAGTTGGACAAATACCACTCTCATTTATATTAAATGTTGTTCCACAACCAAAACATCTCGCAACACTATCTCTTTCTACTCCAACTTTCTTACATAAAGTAACTATATGTATTACTGTACTCCTATTAGTAGAATTACCTCTTACAACATTACCATTAGCATCAACATAATATTTACAATACTTACAAGTAATATTACAAGTAATTGTATAACTATTATTAACAATAGCTATATTTTTTATTACAGTATCAACATTAACATGACTAAAGATTAATCTCTCTCCAACACTAATCGCATCTTCTTGCATCTTTTTAAATTTATTAAACACTTTATCACTAACAAAATGATCTACTTTATCTAATTCATTTAAAGTAATAGAATTATATAATTTCTTAACCATATTATTAGCTCTACTTATAAACAAACTTTGATTAAAACTTTTATCTCTTTCAGTTAATTCCTCTACTGTCATAAATCCTCCTAATTATTAACTCTTTGTGTTACCATCTCAGTAGACATCTCTATTCTTTCCATTCTAAATCCATTATTTTTACAATATTGAATTATTCTCTTTAATGCATCTCTTGTATATGGCTTAATATCATGCATAAGTACCATATTTGCTCTATCTCTTCTCAAATTATTAACAACATTACTATATACTTGATTAGGATCTCTAGTCTCGCCAGCATCTCCACTACTAATATTCCAATCATAGTACCTATATCCACGTCTTAATGCTTCTTGAGTAATTCTACTCATAATACCAGCACTATATCTTCTACTAATAGTATTACTTGCTCCACCAGGAAAACGAATAATCTTAGACTCTTGCCCAGTAATTCTCTTAACTCTAGATCCAACTTCTTCCAAATCTTTAAAGAAAGCTGCATCACTAGAATATATTCTTGCATAATCATGACTAGAAGTATGAAGAGCAACTGTATGTCCCTCATTAAATTCTCTCTTAATTAATTCATCTGGACCCTTACTAGTAACAAAGAATGTAGCTTTTACTCCTTCTTCTTTTAATATATCAAGTATTACATTAGTAGTACCGCTCAATGGACCATCATCAAAAGTTAAATAAACTACTCCATTTTTACTTCTTTCATTAATAACTACTTTTCTCTCTATACTATTACTATTATTACCTTTATCAGTAACACTATAAGTAATAGTATAATTACCTACTTTATCTTTATTAACTTTATTATCTACCTTTACTTTACTTGTAATATCTCCATCACAATTATCTATTGCCTTAACACCTTCATCTTTAATATCTTCATTAACATATCCATATATAGTATCTTTACCATTCAATGTAATAGAAGGCTTTTCTACATCTTTTTCAACTAATTTTCTTTTTACTTCAGTCATATTATCAGATGAATCTTTTACTCTGTAAACAACCATATCATCGTATACTTTAATTACTACATTTTTAGATATATCTCCATCTACATTATCATGAGCTTTAATATCTTCTTTTTTATATTTAGTATTGGGACAAATATAAAGATTAGACTCATCAACTTCAATAACTGGTCTCTCTAAATCTTCAACTATAACAACTCTTTCAACATAAGTATTTCCTACTTTATATTTTATTTTATAAGTACCTAATTTCTTTGTATTTACTTTTCCTAATATCTTCACTTCATCAGTAACATCATCATTCATATAATAAGCACTATATCCATCTTCAACATATTTATCTTTATAATTTAAATATACAACACTACTTCCATCTAAAGTAATAATTGGATAAGCATAGTATCTATACATACTAAAACCTAATAATCCAAGTAAAAAAATCATAAAAATAATAACATAATAGTAATTCTTAAAAAGTCCCATACTAATCACCTATCATCATTATAGCATAAAAAAACATGTAATAGAATACATGTTTTATCCTCTTATTTTAAGTTTACTAAATAGTGTCTTTTGACTACTTTTCAAGAATTCTTTATTCATTAATATTGAATAAATTACTACTACTACTAAATTAACAATATCTAAATAGAAATTTCTTTGATAATAAAGAACAATACTAAATACAAATATTAATATAGTCTTTAATAATAATCCATCTTCAAATTTAATATTTATATATTTCTTTAAATCTATATGTCTATATAACATCATTACAAAATATGAAATAGCTGTCGATAAAGCTGCTGCATAAAGACCTATATATTTAACAAATACAATATTAATTAAAATATTAATAACTGCTCCAATTACACTAGTTAAAGCTACTTGTCCAGTTAACTTCTTCGCAATATATACAGCACTATATAAACATATAACGACATTAAAGACTGTACCAAGTACTAATATAGGTATATAGTAAAAGGCCTCATCAAACTTAACATTAACAAGTATTGGGAATACAAATGGCATACAAGCAATCATTCCTACTCCAAGACAAGTAAATAACTTAGTTATTGTATTACATACATCTGAAAAGAATTTATCTCTATCTGGAGCATTTATATGTAATGCTGCACTCTCACTCCAACTTAAATTAAATATTCCAAGTAAACTATTTAAAATAGTAGGAAATTTATTACTAACAGCGTACAAACCATTCGCAGCTGTACCAAGTACTACTGAAATAATAGTTCTATCTGATACATTAACTACCCACCAGCTAACACCATTAGGTATTAATGGAATAGAATATTTATTCATTTCTTTTATTAGTTTTTTATTAATTAATTTAAAGTTAATTAACTTATATAGTTTCAATCTAATAAATAAGTATAATGAACATACTCCATTCGCAAGAGCCATCGAAATAATCATTCCATCACTACCCATATGACAGAATACTATTAAGAATATATTAGATACTATAGTAGTAATACCAGTTAAAATACAACTAACAGCGTAATCTACTGTCTTACCAAATCCACGCGCCACTTGTAAGAAATTACCACTACAAGTACATACAATTATATCTATTAATATTAACCATCTATATGGAATATGCCAAAAACAAGTAACAATAATATATAAAATACTAAATGTAACTAAACCAATACCGAGTACAAAGAAATTATTACTAATTAATTTCTTAGTCTCTTTTTCACTACTTCTCGCATCTACTAAGTACCTAAAAATACTCATTTCTAATTCTAATGTAATTATTGGTACAAGTAATGTTACATAAGTTTGAATTAAATCTACAATACCAAATTGTTTAGTAGTTAAATATCCAGTATATAAAGGAAGTAAAAAGAATGATATTAATTGTGTACATACTCTACCAATAAAAATAATAATTGTATTTTTAGCTAGTTGCTTTTTCTTGTTCATGTCTTTTAACTCCTTTCTTTTTATAAATTAAATAATATAAATATATACCTATAAATGATCCTATACTATCAATCAACACATCTAATACTTCTCCACTTCTATCCATAACAAATAATTGATGTATTTCATCACTACAAGCATATAAAAAACAAAATATAATAGAAATAATTAAAGCTTTTATATCAATTAATCTATACTCTTTAATTAAACTAATAGATAGTACTCCAAGTATTAAATAAACAATAATATGAGCACTTTTTCTAACTGGAATAACATACTTATCTACTATTATTTCTTTTTCTTTATCACTAAGTTTATTATGTGTAATAGATTGATATATTCTAATAATTAATCCATCTGATTTCTTAGAAGAATTACTTCCATTATCAGAAGAAAAACTAAAAATAAGAATCATACATAGTAATAATAATACTATCTTAATAATCTTTTTTATCATAAACACCAAAAAGTACTATTAATTAGTACTTTCTTTTATCTTTCTAGAAGCTACAGCATTATAAGCTTCTTCTACATCATTAAAGTAAATTGTCTCTGTCTTTAATTTCTCATATGTTTCATTACCTTTACCAAGTATTAAAACCATGTCTCCAGCTTCTGCCATAGAAATAGCTTTATTAATTGCTTCTCTTCTATCAATCACTATTTCATAATTATCATATGTGTCTTTAACAGTAGAAACAATATCTTCACATATCTTTTCTGGATCTTCACTTCTTGGATCTTCATATGTAAATATAGCGTGAGTACAGTTTTTAACAACTACTTCTCCTACTTGTGGTCTTTTGACATAGTCTCTCTCTCCTGCTTGTCCAATTACAACAATACTTCTCTTTATATCTAATGTATGAACAAACTCAAGTAACTTAGTAATACCGTTAGGAGTATGAGCATAATCTACCATAACATAATATGGTGTATCAGTATTTAATACTACTAATCTACCATCTATTTTTATATTTTTAATCTTATCAAGAATACTCTCTAAACTAAATCCTAATGCTAAACATGATAACATACCAGCCGCAAGATTATATACATTAAAATCACCAAGTAATGGACTCTCTACTTTAAATTCATTATCTTTATATTTAAATGTAATATCTGTCTTCGTAGGATATACTTTAAAAGCTTTTATTTGTAAATCAGCTTCATCCTTCATACCATAAGTAAGTACTTGTGCTACACAATTACTTTTAACTGTTTCATAGTATGGATCATCAATATTTAAAATACTATGTCCATCTTCTTTAGTTTGTCTAAATAACATCATCTTACAATCTAAATAGTTTTCAAAACTACCATGTATATTTAAATGTTCAGATGTAATATTAGTATATACTGATAAATCATATTTTACAGTTTGTAATCTACCTCTAAAGAAAGCCTCACTACTAGCTTCAGTAGCAGCATACTTACAACCAAATCTAACAAATTCATCTAAATAACTATATAATTTATCAGCATCTGGCGTAGTATTAGGATTATCTCCTGAAAAAGCCGCACAACTTCTACCATTAGTACCAATATATCCACAAATATCACTACCTATTAATGTTTGGATTATTGTTGCGGTACTAGTCTTACCATCTGTACCTGTTACACCAATCATTTTAAGTTTTTGATCTGGATAATCATAAAATTTTTGACATAAATAAGGTAATTCTCTATTAGTATCAGGTACTTTAATAGTAGGTACATTCTTTTTACCAATATCTTTACTAATTATTAAAGCACTAGCTCCTCTTTTAATCGCATCATCTACAAAATCATGTCTATCTGCTGTAACACCCATAGTACAAACAAATAAGTCACCATTTTCTACTTCTTTAGAATTAATTTTAATAGACTTTATATCAACATCACAGTCTTCTCCAACTGCTGGATATAATTCATACAATTTTTTCACAAATATCACCTACAACCATTATAAAATAAATATAAAAAAAGATAAAGAAACAAAAAAGAAGTTGACACAATATAGTAATTAATTATGTCTAATTCTTGATATATAAGGAAATTTAAGCTAAAATGGTTATGGTGATAATATGAAATCAATAATATTTGGAGCAGGTTCTGATTTAGGAGTACACATCGATGGAGCTCATCTTGGACCTACCCAATTAATAAATGATTTACAAAGTTTTTATAAAGGTGAAACACAAAACTTTGTCCAAGATGAATCAATCATAAAAAGTAGAAACTTATCAGATAGAAGAAAAAACGAATATGACATAGATAAGTTTAATACTACATTATATAATGCTATGGTAGAAAAAATTAAACAAGAATACTTCCCAATATTAATTGGTGGAGATCATTCTGTAGCCGTTGCATCAGCCTTAGCTTCAGCTGAAGTACATAAAGATTTAGGAATAATTTGGATAGATGCTCATACTGATTACAATACTTTTGAAACAACTGTAACTGGTAATATTCATGGCCTACCACTTGCCGCTATAACAGGATATAAATGTCCAGAATTAAGATATTTCCATCAAGGTAATATAATTCAACCAGCCAAAACAGTAATAGTAGGAGCAAGAAGTATTGATGAAGCTGAAAAAGAAAATATAAAGTATTCAGGCGTTACAGTATTTACAACAGAAGATATTAAAGAACAAGGTGTAGAAGCTATTATGGATAAAGCTTATGAAATAGCTGGAAGAAAAACTATGGGAATTCATATAAGTTATGATTTAGATATAATAGATCCTGATATAGCCCCTGGAGTAAGTGTTCCAGAATTTGATGGAATAACAGAAGAAGAAGCAATGGAAATAAGTGCATATATTGGTACTCATATGAAAGAAGTAGTATCATTTGATCTAGTAGAATTTAATCCATTAAGAGATATAAATAGAAAAACAGAACAAATTGCTATTAACATATTAGCTCAAATAACAACAGCTATTAATAGAAAAAGTGAATACGATAACAAAATTATTTATTAAAAATAAAAAGGCAATTACTTGCCTTTTTTTATTGGTCTTTTTAAATAACCTAAACCTTCCCTATCTTCATAATCAGCCATAGACTTCTCTTCACTTAAAAACTCTATATACTGATCAATACTATATCCATCATAATCATGATCTTGATAATACAAACCATTTCTATAACTCATAGTAAATCCATCTAAATATGCTTTTAAATTCTTTTCATCAAGTTTAATATAACCATTTTTTAATAATTCATCACTTACTTTATTTCTCTCTTCATCCATAACCATAAATCTACCAGCAAGTATTCCACAACAACATGGAACATTTAATCTTTCAAGAAAACTTTGTCTCTTCATAAAAAACTGTTTATAAGTTAAATCAACTAAATAGTATTCATGATCTATTAAAAGTATATTAAAGAAATGATAACCATCTCCATGAAATAGTCCTAATCTTCTATCATAACCTGGTTCAATATCAATCATAAAATTAACAATATTTAACCCATCACATAAATCTTTTATTATTTTAGAAGCTTCTTCACATTCACCACTAAGATCAATATTATCAATATTAACTAAATGATTTATATCCATACTATGCATTACTTCAAGATTCTTTCTACCTAAAGCAACAATATTGGATACTATATTATTATTGTTATTTCTAATAGAAACATCTGTAATATATGATTTGACTTTCTTTTCAGATTCAATAGCTTGATCTAATAAATAACCAAATAATTTATCCATTTTTCCATCATGATAATACTCAGTACTAACTTCTTCTAAAAATAAATACATGTCTCTTAATAACTTATCTTCATTAGACCGATTTATCTTAGTAGTTATCTCTTCTAAGTACTTATAATACTCTAAAGTTTTATCTGATAACTGCATACCTATCACCGGCTACATATTATAACAAAAAAAGAATAGTTTTTCAACTATTCTAGAAATTTCTATCTCTTAAGAATGATGGTACTTCATAATCAACTCCACCAGAGTTATCATCATTGTTATCATCATTATTCTCTTCTCTTAAGATTTCTGTTCTTGGTGGAACATATTCATTATATTCTTGTTCTTTTGCTTCACTTCTTCTATTTCCAAAAACACTTTCAGAAGTAATAGGCATTTCTTTCTTCTTACCTTTATCAAATCCAGTTGCGATAACTGTAACAATTACTTCATCATTTAAGTTTTCGTTAATCACAGAACCAAATATTGTATTAATATCTGTATTTGATGCTGCTCTTACAACTTCTGCTGCTTGTTCAGCTTCAAATAATGTTAAATTAACTCCACCAGTTATATTAATAATAGCATCTGTTGCTCCATCTATAGATTGTTCTAGTAATGGACTAGATACTGCTTGCTTAGCAGCTTCAATTGCTCTATCTTCACCCATTCCTATACCAATACCAATAATTGCTCTTCCTGAACCTTCCATAACAGCTCTAACGTCAGCAAAGTCCAAGTTAACAAGACCAACAACAGCAATTAAATCAGAAATACTTTGAACACCACGACGAAGTACGTTATCTACTTCTTTAAATGCTTCTAACATTGGAGTAGTCTTATCAATTATTTCTCTTAATCTATCGTTAGGAATAACTATTAAAGTATCAACATGTTTCTTTAATTCTTCGATACCAGCTAGTGCATTTTCCATTCTTCTCTTTCCTTCAAATGAGAATGGTTTAGTAACGATAGCTACTGTTAAAGCTCCAAGTCCTTGAGCAATTTCCGCAACAATTGGTGCAGCACCAGTTCCAGTACCTCCACCCATTCCTGCAGTAATAAATATCATATCTGCTCCAGCTAAAGCATCTTCTATTTCTTTCTTTGATTCTAAAGCACTTTCTTTACCAATCTCTGGTCTACCACCAGCTCCTAATCCATCAGTAAGATTTGCTCCTATTTGTATCTTAACATCAGCTTTTGAAGTATTTAAAACTTGTAAATCTGTATTAGCAGCAATAAATTCAACACCTTTAACCCCAGACTCAATCATTCGATTAATAGCGTTTCCTCCACCGCCACCTAATCCGATAACTTTAATCTTCGCTAACTGATCCATTTCTAAAGCACCTAACATACCTCTTCCTCCTTAATTATCGAAAAAGTGACTGAACACTTTACTTATCATATTTTCATTATGAGTAGTTTCTTTATCATTACTAATGGCTTTATTTACTTCTTCTGTATTCACCATGTTGTAACTTTTACCACGTAATGCTAATTTTTCATCAAAATATTGTACTACTCCATATGCTGATGAAAACTTATTATGTCTTATTCCCATAGTCTTAATTTCAGCAACCTTGGCAATGAATCCAAATTCATCATCCACAACATTTTGAAAGCCAGCTAATTCGCTTAAGCCACCTGTAATTATTATATAACGTATTTCCCTATTTGTTAAGTTTTTTATCTCATTTTTAGCAAGTTTTAAGATTTCACGAGTACGTGCTTCAACAACCTTAGAAATACCTACTTGACTAATCTCTTTAACCTCTCCATCACCATTAGTAATTTGCATAACTTCATCTTCATCTGCATATAATGCCTTACTAACAGCAAACTCTTCTTTTAACTTTCTAGCGTCATGATTACTAATCTTAAAAATGTAAGAAACATCTTTATCAACATTATAACTACCAACTGGAATAACACCATTTTTTATCTGTATTCCTTTATTAAATATAGCTATATTAGTAGTCTCTTCCCCAATATTAATAATTGCTCCAACTACATTATCATTACCTTTATTTTTACAACTATAATAATCACCTGTACTAGTATAAGCAATATCTACAGCTTCAATTCCAGCTAACTTTAATACTTCAAGTAATCTATATAAAGGCTCTTTAGGCACAGTACTAACAACTACTCTACTCTTTAATTTAGCTCCCTTTAATCCTTTAGGATCACGAACTTCTTTATTCTTATCTATATGGAAATTAATAGGTGTAACTGTAACTAACTCATCTTCTTTAAACTCTTTTCCCTTTAAAGCAGCAAGTAAACAGTTACTAACATCAGCTCCAACTATTTCATTATAATCAATTACATCTACTTCCCCAGTACATATACTCATACTACTATCTTTAGGACTAACACAAACAATAGCCTTAGTAACATTAAAATCTAACATATCATTAATTTGATTAATTGCGCCACTAACACTACGTACAGCTAACTTAGTATCAATAATTTCACCATTCTTAATACCATTAGATTCCCTACTAATAGAAGCTAATACTTCATATTTATCTGATGTCTTTTCACATACTACTATTTTTACACTATCAGTACCAAGCTCAATACCAGTATAAATATTGCCCATAGTATCCACTCCTATCTTTATTAATTATACTATACTTTTTTAATCTTGAAAAGACTAATTACTCTTTATAATAAATATTAAAATCTTCTACTTTTTCTACTAATTGACTATTCTTCATAATATATTCACATAACTCTATATCAAATTGTGAATCAGCCAATCTAGTCTTAAGATCTTTATCTAAATCATTCTTTAATAATTTATAAAAATCTATATCTATAAACACATAAGTATCATGTAAATTATTAAATCTATTCTTCATCTTATTAAAACCATTATATCCATAATTACCCTTATGACTAATAGTAAAATAATCCATCTTTTTATCTAATATAATACTATAAAAAGACCCTTTTTCTGCAAATATAATATTATTATCATACTTCTTCATCTTAACTAATATTTTCTTACTCTTATTAAAACTACTTTTCTCACCAATAGTCATATCAAAATGATTAAATGGAGACAACTTCATATCTTTATAAAAAGGTAATCTAACTATAATATTTAAAGCTGTAATTACTATTAATAAAAGATATGGAACATACTTAATATTAATCTTATCTTTATATAAATAAATAATTGGTATTACAAATATTGCTAAAAAATAAGTAAAATGACTATTATCACATATAGGAATGATAAAACCTATACTACCTAATACATAATAAAATAATAATTCTTTCTTATTTTTAAACATCAATATAATAGTAATTATTATTAATATAATACTTAGTATAGGATATATACTAACTCCCAATCTATTATTACCATTAAAATCAAATAAACCAAGTATTGTTAAATCAACAAATTGATATAAAGATTTAGTAATTAATAAGTATATTAAAAAGATAATTATTGGTATTCCACACCCTATTAATCTTTTACCAATCTTTTTAAAATTCCTAATACCTATTAAACTAAATATTAAAACAGTAAGTCCTATAGAATGCTTAGATAATACTAATAAACCAAGTAGTAATCCTATTAAATAATCACTCTTTTTATTTTTTTCTAAATACATAAGTATTACTACTAATACTAAACAAAAACTATTATAAGTTGGTATAAAAGATCTAAATAATATTAAGCATAGAACTAATAAAAATATAATACTATTTTTACCTAATAATTTATCTATAAAATAAAACATTATCATATAGCAAATAACAAATTCTAATATAAACACGAATAAATTATCTTTAATAAACAAACCAATACTAAAAAGAAAAATAAAGAAAGGAGTCGTAACTAAAGTATAATCTCTATATGGTAATTGACCTAAAGTAATCGCATGACTCATACCATACTCCCAAACAGTATCATAAGTAAGTTCAGCATACATGACAAAAAAACTTATAAAACATAAGAAAACAAATAATAATATAAATTTATAGTTTTTCTTAATAAAATTCATATACTACTCCTTATAATATAACCAAAAACCATCTTTCTCTTCTATTAATTTACTATTATCAATAATATACTTTGTAATTTTCTTATTTGTCTGACTATATTTATCATCAGTCTTATAATCAAGTATATTAACTAAAAAATATTGTTTATGCATCTTAGAAATACTCTTAATCATTTTTTCAGTTCCATTATATCCATGATTACCATATAAATAGACATTATAATAATCTATTCTTTTATCATGTGAAACATCATATATTGGTTTAATACCAGAAATAATAATAGGTTTTTTATCTTCGTAATATTCACATACCTTAATCTTTTTAGAAACATTTTTAATACTAATAGTAAAATCCCGTTTCGCAAATAAATGCTTATAACTAGAATCATAATATGCTGATGATACACCTCTAAATATCATAGCAACATTAAAAACAAATAATTCTAATAATAAACCAATTATTAATATTGTTCTACTCTTATTAACTTCTTTAAAACTAGGTAATAACATATAAACAAAACAAGTAACATAGAACATAAAATGTAATAAATCAAATATTGGAAAAGCAAAGAAAAAAGTAAATATTAAATACAAATTTCTAATACTTTTATTCTTAATATAATAAATAATACTAATTATTAAAAGTACAATTGAAACAATTATCCAAATACTAAATTTACCACCATTAGATGTTCCAAAATCAAATAATCCTAAGAAACATAAATCTATAAAACTATATAGAGCTTTATTTATAATCAAATAAATAATTAAAACTAACCATGGAATCATAAAACCTATAAATCTTTTACCAATCCTTTTAATATCTTTATAATAATAAAATAAAGTTGGTAAAACAAAGAATAATCCGATAGTATGTTTAGATAAAGCACATAATCCAATAATAAATCCAATCAAATAATCTTTTTTATTGTAATTATTCTCTAAGTATAGTAAAACAAACATCATAAATAAACACATAAAATTATATGTTGATGCAAATCCACTAAATTTAAGACCTATCATCGCAAGTAAAACATAATATGCTTTTTTATCGTATTCTTTAAACAGTATATAAAACATTACTGTTATCAAAATACATTGACCAATCAAAAACATAATATATTGATTACTAATTAATAAAAAAATAGCTTGATAAAACATATATAAAGGCGTGCTAATAGTATTAAAATCTAAATATGGTATTTCACCCTTTACTAATGCATAACTAAACATAAAATTATTAAAACCATCTTCATTATTAATATTAAAACCAAATACTAAATATAATAATAATGAAAAAGTAAAAATAAATAGTAATCTAAAAACCATTTTTTTATTCATTATTACCTACTCCTTATAATAAACTACAAAATCATCAAACTTATCTACAACCTTATAATTATCAATAACATATTTTAATATATCTTTATTAATCTGTTGTCTCTTATTTTTCATATTATACTCTTCAGTATTAATAATAACATATACTTGTTTTTCTTTTTTTAATCTATCAATTATTTTTTGAGTACTATGATAACCATTATTACCTCTATTTATTAAATCATAATGAACTATATCTAAATCATTAACAATCTTACTAAAATATGCCCAATGTATAAATAAAACCATATTCTTATCTTTATTCTTTTTAATATATTTAGTAACACTCAAAGTTTCATTATAAATACCATCTGACATAATATAACCATTAAAATGATTAATATTTCTAAACTTAGGAATACTAAAATTATAATAGAATAAAAACCAAATAATTGGTAAAGACACACATAATATAATCATACTAAGTAATCCCTTTTTAATCTCTACTTTAACACTTAATAAAAGCATAATTATATAAGTAAAACAAACTACTGTTACATGATAAAAATCAAATAATGGAAATGACTGAATTAAAAAGAATAAAAAATAATAATTTAATAAATTCTTTTTATCTCTAACAATTCTAATAATAGTAAGAATAAGTATCATAATAAATACATAAAAATAAATATCTATTACTCCACTATTATGAGAAAAATCAAACATACCTAAGAAACACTGATCAACAAAAGGTATTAATCCTCCTATTATTAATAAATAAATAATAGTTATACTAATAGGTATTAAAAAACCACCTATCCTCTTTAATACCTTTTTATAATCTTTAAATAAATAATATAGAGTTGGTAAACATAAACATAATCCAACAGTTTGTTTTGTTAAAAAAGCAAGACCAAGTATTAATCCAATTAAATAATCATTACTATTATTTTTTTCTAAATATACTAATAATACCAATTCAAACAATATTAAAAAATTGTAACCAGGTGACATAACTGTCCAAAAAGGTAATGGAACAACAACACTTAATAATACAAGTAATATATAAGCTTTTTTATCCAATAATTTAAAAAGATAATAAAAGAATATAGTAGCTAAAAAAGACTGAAATATATTAAAAACTATATAATGAATACCAAATATTTTTAAAGGTATTGCATATAAGAAAGGTCCAAGTGGTGGAATAATCATATTAAAATCTACATATGGTAATTCACCACGTATTAAAGAATAACTAAATCCATAATTATATACAAAGTCTACAGTAATACCTTGAAAGAATATTTCAAAGCACAAAAAAAAGTAAATAAAGATTAAAACATATTTAAGTATTTCTAATTTATTTACTTTTTTCATCTTATTACTCCTTTATTTGAAAATGATTTCCACTATCTAAATATAGTATACCATGTTTTCCTTCTAATTGTTCTAAAACATCATTATAATAGTTAATCATTTTAAACTTCGTTAAAGTAAGATACACCATATTACCATCATCCATATAAAGTAAGAATCTATCTTTATCATAATCATTTGGTACATATTCAATATCTGATATTTTACCTAAGATATCTTTTTTTATTTCCTTCATACCTTTTACAAAACTCTTATACTTTTTATCTGGTACATAATTCATAAGTCTCGGTATTCTAAAATCACCAAATTCATCTTCTTTTATCTCTCTACCATCTTCTAATACTATTTTCTTATTAGAATTATTAAAGAATATTGCTTTATTCTCATCTATTTCTAACACAAAAGTATTATAAAACTTCTTCTTTAATTTTGCTTTTTCTATATATGGAGATTTCTCTAATTTCTTATTAACACTATAACTATTAGTAAATACAAAACTAGGATAATCTCTAATACCTGCAAGCTCTAATATATAATCATCATTTAAATAAGTAGTATTTTTAACTATTATATTTTTAACTGGTAATCTTAAATATAAATATACTAAAAAAACTAGTCCAAAGAAAATACCTAGAACTATTAATAAACTAAATACTTTTAACTTTTTCTTCTTTACTAGTTTCTTAGCCATATATTACTCCCAATTTACAAATTCTTGTTCACACTTCATATCAATATTATATTCTTTTAAAACACTATCATGACATAAATCTATTAAGTCTTTAATATCTTTACTAGTTGCATTATCATAATTAATTATAAAATTAGCATGCTTATCACTAACCATTGCTCCACCTATTCTTTTACCTTTTAAACCAATATCTTCAATAAGCTTTCCAGCAAAATTATCTTCTGGATTTCTAAATACTGATCCAGCAGATGGATACTCAAGTGGTTGTGATTCAACTCTTCTTTTTCTTCTTTCTCTAATTACTTCTTCGATAGCATCTCTTTTACCTTTAGATAATTTAAGTACTACTTCTAAACATATATAACCTGGATGCTTTTGTAAGAAAGAACTCCTATAATGAAATTCCATTTCTTTATTTTCCATAGTAATTATTTTATTATCATCAGTAAGTATTTTAACTGACTCTACAACATATCCCATATCACTTTTATAAGCACCAGCATTCATAAACACTGCTCCACCTACTGTTCCAGGAATACCAGATGCAAACTCAAGTCCAGTAAGACTCTTTTTAGCACACATTAAAGATAATTTAACTAATGAATATCCAGCACCAACTCTAACTCTAAGTTTATTCTTACCAAAAAATTCAATTTTATTAAATTCATTTAATCTAATTAAAATACCATCATATAACTCATCACTAAATAATAAATTAGAACCATTACCAAGTATTTTAAACTTAACATTATTCTCTTTTAATATATTAATAGTTTTAATCAAACAATTAACATTCTTAGGATAAATTATACCTAGTGCTCTACCACCTGCATGATAAGTTGTATATTTCTTGAGTAAAACATTCTTCTCAATCTTACCTAAATTTTCATTTTCAAGTATTTTTATAATGTCCATAAACATCACCTAATAATTCTTTTTATTTCTTCATATATTTTTGTTGCGGAATCGGCTACTCCTAAATCCTTACTGGCTTTAGCCATTTTATCATATTCTTCTTTACTATCAAATAATTTATCAATTTCTTTAATAATATTATCTTTATTAAAATTTTTTTCAAGCACTATCCTACAAGCACCATGTTCTTCTAATTCTTTAGCATTCTTATATTGATGATTATTCGCAACATAAGGACTAGGAACCATTATAGCTGGAAGACCAATTGCTGTTATCTCTGCTATTGTACTAGCTCCTGCTCTAGTAACAATTAAATCAGTATCTTTCAATAAATTAATTAAATTATCCATAAATGATACTAATTTAACATTACTTGGTAATTTAACCCCACGATATTTATCAAAATAAGCTTTACCAGTAATAATTAATACTTGATAATTCTTATTTTCAAATCCTTTAATAACTTCTTTTAATCTCTCAGTCATAGTAGTAGATCCTAAAGATCCCATAACTATAACTACTAATTTTTTATCTTCAGAAAAACCTAAACTACTCTTCTTAACTTTCTCTGCTTTAATAATTTCTTCACTTCTAGGATTGCCTGTAAGAACAGTTTTCTTCTTATTAAAATAATTAACACTATTTGGTAAAGATACACATATAGTATCAGCAAAACTACTAATAAATTTATTAGACTTCCCAGGTAACGAATTCTGTTCATGTATAAGAATAGGTATTCTTAATTTATGAGCAGCATAAAGTACTGGAGCCGTAATATATCCACCAGCACCAATAACTACATCTGGCTTAAATTCTTCTAATAATTTTTTAGTCTCTTTAACAGCATTTCTAAACATCTTACCAACTTTTATATTACCAACAATACTCTTACTAAGACCTTTCATTTCAAGTCCTACAAACCTAATGCCCATCTTTGGAATAATATCCTTTTCCATTCTATCATTAGTACCGATATATAAAAATTCACTTGTCTTATCTTTTTCTTTAATTTTATTAATAATCGCAACCGCTGGATATATATGTCCACCAGTTCCTCCCGCTACTATAACTGCTCTCATAAAAGACTCCTCCAGTTAAATAGATTATACCATAATTTAACTATCAATTTTCTTTATTTTACAAATATAATAATTACTTTACACTTACCATTAAACAAAAAAAGATACTGATCTAATTAGTATCTTCAATATGTCAAACAAATTAGTAGCCACACCAAAAATCATTTCCTGAACCATATATTTCGCAACCACCAAAATCACTATTACCATAAGCTAGAACAGCACCATCAGTATATGTCGTAACAAGATATGATAAATTACTATTTAAATTTTTACATGAAAATGCATTTCCATTTGTATATTCATTTTCCTCACAAAAAGAATTACCAAAAGCAGATTCAATTATTGCTTTATTAGATTCATAGACTGGTTTTGATGAAAGATTGGTTTCATCAACAAAAGCTTTCAAATAATAAACGATACCATCATAATCAAATCCCACATAAACATCACTTACTTTATTATTAACTAGTTTAGTCCTTACGCAAACATTGACATGATTTGCTTCCATAGCGGCCTCACAAGAATCATAAGTAGGTGTACTTGTTGCCAAGGTATCACCCAATGTAGCTGAATCAAAAAAATATACATAACCATCTGGTTTTTGAACAGCATCAGATGTAGCTTGAATATCAGTAAACTCAAATGATAAGTTATACGTTTGATTAGAACCTGGTAAATCTTCTAATTCTATATCTTTTTTAAAACCGATATGTACAGTATATGTTTCTTTAGTACCAGCAGCCAAAAGATGATTATTTTGTATTTCTACTCCATCACTATATGTTACATAGTATTCTATATAACTTGGTAGATTTGATACTGGTTGTCCATTTGCTGTAGATGTTATGCTCTTAATCATGCCATCTATAGTTCCAGCATTTTTAACATCTACATCAAACTCATAATAATCTCCTGGAATACTTAAAGTTACTGAATAAGAAACAGTCTTTCCTCCATTAGTTATATTTGCCGCTGTTGCTGGCGTTACACTACCAGACTTAGTTACTATGTTTTCAAAATGTATATCCCAAGTTGGTTTATTAATAGTACTTGTACCATTAATATTTAGATTAGTGCTAAGTAATGCATATCCAACTGTTATTCCTAATAGTAAAAGTGCAAGAAAAAGCATTAACTTATTTTTTTTCTTTATCATATACTCACCTACTATAATAAGTATATTCTTTTATTTAAATAATTGTCAATTGTTTTACCCCTTAGAATATGTTAAAATAAAGGCGATGAAAGGAAGTATACTATGAAGTCTATTGGAATAATTGCTGAATACAATCCATTTCACAATGGTCATTTATATCATTTAAATACCATTAAAGAGAAATATCCTGATTACACTATTATAGTAGTAATGAATGGTAATTTTACAGAACGTGGAGATGTTACTATTATTGATAAATGGAAAAGATCTGATATTGCCCTAGAACTAGGAGCAGACTTAGTTATAGAATTACCCTTTCCATTCGCCACCCAATCAGCAGACTTTTATGCTTATGGTGCCATAACAATATTAGAAAAACTACAATGTGAAAAAGTAATATTTGGTAGTGAATCAAATAATATAGAAGACTTAAAAACAATAGCTGAAACACAAATTAATAATGATGAATTTGATAAATTAGTAAAAGTATATTGTAAATTAGGTAATAATTATCCTACTTCATTATCACTTGCCTTAGAAGATTTAACTAACAAAAAAATAACTACTCCAAATGATCTACTTGGAATTAGTTATATAAAAACAATAATCCAAAATAATTATAAAATTATACCAGAAACTATAAAAAGAACTAATGATTATCATGATAAAGAATTAAACAATGAAATAGTATCAGCTACTGCTATAAGAGAAAGTATAAAAGATAATAAAGAAATAAAAGAATATGTACCAATTAATACATTAAATAGATTAGATAATCTTCATTATTTAGATGACTATTTTAATTTATTAAAATACAAAATTATAACAGAAAAAAACTTAGATATTTATCAAACAGTACCAAAAGATTTTACTAAGAACCTAAAAGATAATATTAATAATTGTCATAATTATGAAGAATTAATAAACAAATTAAAAAGAAAACATTATACTTATAATATGATAAGTAGATGTCTATTACACATCTTATGTAACTTTACTAAAGAAAAAGCTAATTCTTTTAGAAACATTACCTATATTAGACCACTAAGTATGAATAAAAAAGGTAAAGATTATCTAAATAAAATAAAAAAAGAATTAGATATACCTATAATTAGTAAAATAACTAGAGAAAAAGATCCAATGTTAGAATATGAATTAGAAACTACTAAAATATATGATTTACCATATAATAATAATTTAATAGAATTAGAATATAAAAATCATTTATATAAGGAGGACTTATGATAAAACAAAAGAAACAAGGACAATTAATTGTCGTATCTGGTCCAAGTGGAGCTGGTAAAGATACTATAGTAAGTAAAGTAATAGAAAACAATGATAATATTTGGTTATCAGTATCCGCAACTTCAAGAAAACCACGTAAAGGAGAAGTTGAAGGAGTAAACTATTTTTTCTTAGATAAAGAAGATTTTGAAGAAAAAATTAAAGAAGATTATTTCTTAGAATATGCTGAATATGCTGAGAATTATTATGGTACTCCAAAAGAAAAAATAGTCGAAAAATTAGAAAAAGGAATAGATGTAATTCTAGTAATAGAAATACAAGGAGCTCAAAAAGTAAAAGAGTTAATTCCTCATGCTCTATTTATCTTTATCATGCCTCCATCTGAAAAGACATTATTAAATAGATTAAAAAATAGAAAGACTGAAGATAAAGATAAAATAATAGAAAGATTTAATATTGCTTATAAAGAAATAAATGAAGTAACTAAATATAACTACGTTGTAGTAAATGATAAATTAGATGAAGCTGTTGATAAAGTAGAAGCTATTATTAAAGCTGAAAAATGTCGTGTCGATCGTATCGAAGAAATGTTAGTTGCTAATAAAGAAGAAGTAATACACGAATTCTTAATGGAAGAAGATTTTGATAACTCAAGTATAGGAGAAAAAATATTAGAAAAGAAATAATGGAGGGAAAATGAAAAGTAATTTAAAAGAATGTATAAATGATTTAGAAAAATTAAAAGAAATAAAAGACAAAGAAAGATTATTAAAGAATTTACTAATTCAAATAAAATTCTTTCAACATGAAAGATTTGTTCATTTATTAGTAACAGTATTTGTAGGTATATCAGCAATACTATTCTTATTAGGATTTATTGCCTTAGAAAATATTGGTTTTGGCGTATTATTCTTAATAACATTATGTTTATTTATACCATATATATTCCATTATTATTATTTAGAAAATGGAGTTCAAAAACTATATAAAATATATTTTGAAATAGAAGAAAAAAAATAGAACACTAAGTTCTATTTTTATATTTCAACAATTCTTAAATTATTAGTTCTTCTAGTTCTACCTAATGGGAAGCCACCAGTTACAACTATTAGATCTCCTTCTTTTAAATCAAACTCTTCTTTAGCAATTTTTCTAGCTTCTTCCATCATCTGTTCAGTATTATCAAATATGTCAGTAACAATTGGTTTAACTCCAAAATTTAAAGCTACTTTTTCAGCTATATGATTAGATGGACAACAAGCAAGTATTGTACAATTAGGTCTTAAATTACTAATCTTACGAGCTGTAAATCCTGTCATAGTTGTTGTTACTATAAGTTTTATATCTGAATATTCTACGGCATCGACAACAAGTTTTGCAATTGTATCACTAACACCAATTGTTCTCTTATATGCCGTATGTTTCGTATAGTCAATCGTTGATTCAACATATTTACATATTCTACTCATTATTTCAACTGCCGCAATTGGATGTTTACCAACTGTCGTTTCACCTGATAACATAACACAATCAGTTCCATCGATAACAGCATTCGCAATATCTGTAACTTCTGCTCTTGTAGGTCTAGGGCTCTCATACATAGAAGCTAACATTTCAGTCGCAACTATTGCAAACTTACCATTCTCACGGCATTTAGTAATAATAGTTTTTTGAAGTATAGGTAACTCTTCCATAGGAACTTCAACTCCTAAATCACCACGAGCAACCATAATACCATCAGATTCTTTAATTATTTCATCAATATTATCTATACCCATTCTACTTTCTATTTTAGAAATAATTCTAGCATCTCCACCATTATCTTCAATTATTTTACGAGCTGCTTTAACATCTTCTTTACTATTAACAAAAGATAAAGCTAAATAATCACATGAATGTCTAGCAGCAAAAGCAATATCTTTTTTATCTACTTCACTTAAAAAATCTAACTTCAAATCAACACCAGGTACATTAATAGTCTTATGATTTTGTATTTTACCATTATTTAAAGCTTTCAAAGTAACATAATCATCAGTCTTATTAACAACTTCTAAGTCAAGTAATGCATTATCTATTAATACATGATCCCCTACTTTAATGAAATCAATAGCCTCACTATGATTAACTCCAAACATCTTTTTATTACCACGGATACATGTCTTACTCATTTTAATCTTATCACCAGTATGTAGAGTAACTCCACCACGATCAAATTTTAAAGTTCTAAATTCTGGTCCTTTAGTATCATACATAATCGCAACTGGCATCTTAGTATCATTTCTAACTTTACGAACTACTTCAATAGTATCTAATATATCATCATAAGTAGCATGACTTAAATTAATTCTTGCACAGTTCATCCCAACATTAACCATTTCAGTCATCGTCTTAACATCATTACATGCTGGTCCAACACTGCATATGACTTTTGTCTTCTTCACACTACCATCTCCCTATTATTCTATTTTAATTATAAACTAAAAATTAAAAAAAGAATAGTAAAAATCTATTCTTTTTATTTTTGACAATGTTCACAATATGTAGTTCCTCTTCCACCTACTCTTATCTTTATAAAAGTATTACCACACTTTGGACACTTTTCTCCTGCTTTTCCATGACATTTAAGTGAATGTTGAAATAAACCATGTACACCTTCAGAAGAAGTAAAACTCCTAATTGTCGTACCTCCAGCTTTAATAGCTTCATTTAATACTTCTCTAGTATTTTTAATAATCTCATCACATTCATCTATTGTAATATCACAAGCTTTTCTTAAAGGACTAATATTACTCATATATAATATCTCATCATCATAAATATTACCTATTCCTGTAATAATACTCTGATCAAGTAAAACTGTCTTTATTGGCAATTTTTTATTTTTTAATTTCTCAAACAAATACTCTTTAGTAAGATTCTTATCATCAAATTCTAATCCTAATTCAGAAAGAGGTTTAACTAAGTTTACTTTATCTTTTTCAATTAAATACATTTTTCCAAATTTACGTACATCATGATATCTAAATGAAATAGTATCGTCTAACATAAATTCTACATGTTCATATTTAGTTACTTCATCTAATTCACTTCTAAACATAAACTTACCTTCCATCCTAAGATGAATTAGTAAATCATAGTCATCTAGTATCATTACTATAAATTTACCACGTGTCTTTATATTATTAATTTTCTGATTAATAATCTTATTCCTAAATTCATCTACAGTAGGATAAGCAATAATATTATCCCAATATATATTACAATTAGTAATAGTTTTACCAATTAATCTATCTTTTAAACTATTTACTACTGTAATGACTTCTGGTTTCTCAGGCATATAATCATCTCCAATATAGTAACTATTTTATAATTCTTTCTTTTCTTTTGCAAGCAGTATGATATTATATAATTAGGTGAAAAATATGAAACTATCCAACAAATTTTTTATTAAAACGGAACTGATATTAATAATGTTATATATAATATCACTCATTATTATAGAACTATTACCTAAAACAAATATTGGTTCAGCAACTTTTACATTTGAAATCTTGGCAGCTTTTATAATTGCCATTTTTGCAATGCTTGTTTCAAGTGCAATTATTATATTATTTTTAATAATGATAATATATAATATAGAACAAATATATAAAAGAAAAGACCTTAATAAGCTTGTAAAATACGCACTAATAATAAGTTTAATAATGATAGAAGCTTCAATAATTTTATTCTTTTTTCTCCAGTATATAACAAAAAAAGCATAACAATGCTTTTTTATTTTGCTTCATACCAATTATTACCAACTTCAATATCTACTTTTAATGGCACTTTCATCTTAAATGTATTCTCCATTATATCTTTGACTATCTTTTTAACTTCATCAAGTTCAGAATCTAATACATTAAATACTAATTCATCGTGTACTTGAATAAGCATCTTACTCTTTAATTTCTTTTTATTAAATTCTTCATATATCTCTACCATAGCCTTCTTTAATATATCAGCAGCCGTTCCTTGAATAGGAGTATTAAGAGCCATTCTCTCTCCACTTTGTCTAATCATAAAGTTCTTATTATTTAACTCTTCAATAACTCTTTTTCTATTCATTAAAGTACGAACATAGCCATCACTATAAGCTCTAGCTTTAAGATTATCCATATATTCTTGAATACCTGGATAAGTCTCTAAGTAATTATCAATAAACTTTTTAGCCGTACCAATATCAATACCTAAGTCTTCAGATAATCCAAAACTACTAATACCATAAAGAATACCAAAATTAACAGCTTTAGCTGTTCTACGCATATCTTTAGTTACCTCATCCATTGGTACTTTAAAAATATCACTCGCCGTTTTAGCATGTATATCTTTATCATCAATAAATGCTTGTATCAAATTAGTAGCGTTA
>JAEEGL011869966.1_pt1 | contig 24390 bp, 16 predicted proteins | sample 9134231 | NCBI WGS metagenome assembly JAEEGL01 (sample SAMN16246548, study PRJNA631951) | gut metagenome | biome: gut microbiome; feature: rumen; material: fiber-attached | host: Bos | place: Iran: Karaj | collected 2018-10
AGCTCTCTATAACGGAGAGGTTATCAATACCGGAGAGAACAGACTCGTTCTTCATCACCTTACAAGAGGACAGCTCGGAAATAAGGTCGAAAAGGACGGCGTAGACAAGAGAGCCTTCTATGTAGAGCAGCAGAACAGGATTGCCGAGTTTGCGGGGAAGGTACACTCAGGCGAGATCGCCAATGAAAAGGGCGAGAAGTTCACCACCGCGGTACAGATCGGTATCGGCGGATCAGATCTCGGCCCCAGAGCTATGTATCTTGCACTTGAGAACTGGGCAAGAGTTAACGGCTTCCTTAAGATGCAGGCTCAGTTCATCTCCAACGTAGATCCCGATGATGCAGCAGGCGTCCTTGCAAATGTTGACGTAGCTCATTCCATTTTCATACTCGTATCCAAGTCGGGAACCACTCTCGAGACCCTTACCAACGAAGCATTCGTAAAGGATGCCCTTAAGAAGGCAGGCCTTGATCCCGCAAAGCATATGATCGCGGTTACTTCCGAGACCTCACCTCTTGCGGGAAACAGCGATTACCTCGATGCATTCTTCATGGATGATTACATCGGTGCAAGATATTCTTCAACCTCAGCAGTAGGCGGTGCGATACTTTCACCCGCATTCGGCCCCGATATCTTCGCAAGATTCCTTAACGGTGCAGCAGAGGAAGATAAGACCGCTACCGAAAAGGATATCCTCAAGAACCCCGATCTTCTCGATGCGCTCATCGGCGTATATGAGAGAAACGTTCTCGGATACGGCTCCACCGCTGTTCTTCCTTATTCACAGGCAATGAGCAGATTCCCCGCTCATCTTCAGCAGCTTGATATGGAGTCCAACGGAAAGAGCGTTAACCGTTTCGGAGAGCCCGTAAGCTATGTAACCGGTCCCGTAATCTTCGGTGAGCCCGGAACCAACGGACAGCACTCCTTCTATCAGCTCCTTCACCAGGGAACCGATATCATCCCTCTTCAGTTCATCGGATTCAAGGAGAGCCAGCAGGGCGTTGATGTCGATATCCAGGGAAGCACCAGCCAGAAGAAGCTCTGCGCAAATGTCGTTGCACAGATCATGGCATTCGCAGGCGGAAAAGCTGACGACAACAAGAACAAGAACTTCGCAGGAAACAGACCTTCAAGCATTATCATAGGCGAGAAACTCACTCCCGAAGCACTCGGTGCACTCCTTGCACACTTCGAGAACAAGGTTATGTTCCAGGGCTTCGCATGGAACCTCAACAGCTTCGACCAGGAAGGCGTACAGCTCGGTAAGGTCCTTGCAAAGAAGGTACTTGCGCACGAGACCGACGGAGCACTCAAGGCTTACAGCGATCTGTTCGGGATCTGAAACAACATCAATATACTATAAGAGTCAGGAGATACCTTCTCCTGACTTTTTTGGTTGCAGTGCGGGTCCTGCCGCTATGTATGAGAATTCTCGCTTTTCGTCGTCAGGCGCGAAACTTGATCGACATCTGTTCTGCCTCATGCCGCAGGCCATTCACTTCGTTCAGGCCAGGCGGCCGTTTCTAACGCAGACGACGAAGTCTCGAATTCTCATACCATTAGCGTCACCCGTAAATAAAAAATTGAGTCAGGAGAAGGTATCTCCTGACTCTATATAAAAACTGATTGCTTTGATGCGGTTTATTCCCCGATGATCACTTTGATGACCACGGGGTTGTGGTCGGTGTTTTCAAATTGGCAATCCAGAGTTTCTACGGATTGCACTTCGAGATTGTCGGATACGATGAATCCGTCGATCACGTAGAACTGGAAATGTTCCTTGTCCGCAGCGGTCGCATAGGGCTGATCCAGGGATCTGCAGGTGGGAGCGGAAGGATCCTGGAGGAAGATCAGAGAATCGTCAAATGCGTTTTCATCGAGAAGTCCGCAGTGCCACTTTCCGGGGTATTCGGGATATGCGGAGATGTCCGTTCCGGAGAAGGCCTGATTGAAATCGCCGGCGGCGATCACGTAATTGCCCGCATCAACCTCTGCTTTGAGTATATCTGCGAGCATTTTGGTCTGTGCGATCTTGCCCTCGCCTGAATCGTAAGCTTCGAGATGGAGATTTACGATCACAAGCTCCTTATCACTGCCTTCGATGGGGATCCTGTTTACGGATACGCATCTTTTCAGATTGGCAACCCTGATGGGCCATTTGAACGGGCAGGGGAGCGAGATCCTTTCTGCTGACGTTATGTCATATCTTGAAAGAGTCATGATTCCGCTCTCGACATGACCGATGGGCGGAATGGGGTAAGGGACTATATCGACCTTGAAGTTATAAGCGAATGAGTAGTCAAAACCCGAGAATGCATCCGATATGACCTTGGTCTCGTCGGTGTGATATGACCTGCTGGCGTCGAGATCCGTTTCCTGAAGTAGCATGATGTCGGGATCGATACCTGTGAGCGTATCGGTAATACCTGCCAGGTTCTGCTTTACACGGTCCTTATCGGCGGTATATACCATCTCGCCGTAATCCATGAAGAAGTCCGCATTGTCACCCAGAGTTCCGCATCCGACATTCCAGGTCACAACGGTCAGTTCGTCACCGACCCGTGGCTTTTGCATATCCTGTCCTTCTAATGCCGTTACCAGGGTTTCCTTTTCATCGGGCCTGTATTCACGGAGTGTCAAAAAGACAAACAACAGGACCACAAATGCCACGGCTGCCGAAACCAGGCATAAAACCGTCTTGATCAGAATTTTTAAAGCCTTTTTCATTGATCGTTACCTCGATTTTTTAATTTTATCCCAAACGTGTATAATAATCCAGACATTTGGGCATCGGACGGCCCGGAATGAGCCCAAAATGAGCGGAAAAGCCGAAAATGTGGTATACTTAAAGTTGTTTTTGAAAAAGAAAGACATAAGAGGTAAGTCCCGATGTCCTTATCATTTACCGAAAAAGAATTTATCCCCGTAATGCTCGGGGGAGATATCAATACATACTCGGTTTCGAGGGCTTTTTACGAAAAGTACAACGTAAAATGCTACGTATTCGGAAAGTATCCGACAGGACCGAGCTACGACAGCAGGATCATCGAATACGAAGCAAATCCCGCCATCGAGACGGACGAATACTTCGTAAAGAGAATGAACGACTTTGCCGCAGATCACAGTGACAAGACAATAATTCTTGTCGGATGCGGCGATTCATATGTGGCACTCTGCTCGAAGCATAAGGCTGAGCTTGCGGAGAACATCATCACTCCTTATATAGACTATGACCTCATGCATTCGCTCCAGATGAAGGAGACCTTCTACGGTCTCTGCGACAAGTGGGGCATCGACTATCCCGGAACGGTCATCTACAACAGCAGTATGGGCGATGACTTTGCGATGGATTTTCCTTATCCCGTCATCCTTAAGCCTTCAAACGGCATCCAGTACTGGGAGCATCCCTTCGATACACAGAAGAAGGTTTACACGATCCATGACAGGGAAGAGCTCATAAGCGTCATCCACGACATCTATGGAGCGGGATACAACGATACTCTCATCATCCAGGACAGGATCCCCGGTAACGATGAATACATGAGAGTCCTTACATCATATTCCGATCATAACGGAAAGGTTAAGATGATGTGCCTCGGACATGTTCTTCTGGAAGAGCATACTCCCCACGGACTCGGAAACCACGCCCTTATCATAACCGAACCCAACAAGGAACTGATGGAGAAGGTTAAGAATCTCCTCGAGTCGATGAACTATGTCGGATTTTCCAATTTCGATATCAAATATGACACTCGTGACGGAAAATTCAAATTCTTTGAGATAAACACAAGACAGGGCAGAAGTAATTTCTATGTCACCGGCTCGGGCTTCAATGTTGCCGAGTACATCACCGAGGATTACTTCTATAAGAAGGACCTGCCTTTAAAGTATGCCGAGGAAGAGCACCTCTGGACCGTTGTTCCCAAGGGCGTTGCTCTTAAGTATGTAAAGGATCCCACACTCAGGGCTACCATGAAGAGGCTGTGGAGCGAGGGTGAGGTGGTCAATCCGATATTCCTTAAAGGAGATTCTAATCCCGGCAGGATGTACAGGATGATCAGAAACTATTTCAGCCACTACGTAAAGTTCAGGAAATACTATAAGGTGTGATGATGAAGAAGATCTTAGGCGTCATCGGAGGCATGGGCCCCGAAGCAACCGCATACTTTTACGAAGAGATCATAGCTCATACCAGGGCTCTGAAGGACCAGGACCATATCGACATGGTCATTCTCAGCCATGCTTCGATGCCCGACAGGACCGAAGCAATCAATTCGGGTGAGCACGATAAGCTTCTTGCTTCCATGAAGGGCGAGATTGAAAAGCTTGAAAAGTGCGGTGCGGGCAATATCGCAATCCCCTGCAATACTTCACATTTCTTCCTTGATAAGATTCAGGCGATGACCGAGATCCCCGTCATCAACATGATAAAGGAAACCGCACGCTATATCGCCGAAGGCGAGATCAAAGTAAAGAAGGTCGGAATCCTTGCAACGGACGGCGCGGTCAAGACAGGCCTTTACCAGCAGGCGTGCAGCGAGTACGGTCTCGAGAGCGAGATACCCGATCCCGAATTCCAGAAGAAGGTGATGTCTCTTATCTATGACGACATCAAAGCCGGAAAGCTCGGCGACGAGGACAAGTTCCATGCGGCGGTATCAAACCTCCAGCAGAAGGGCTGCAATGTGATCATCCTCGCATGCACCGAACTCAGTGTTTACAAAAAACATCATAAGGTTCCCGCACACTGCGTGGATGCGCTCGATGTGCTCGTAAGAGAATCAATCATAAGAAGCGGAGCCGAGTACGAAGAATTATGAGTTTAATACTTTCTATATCCGAATATGAAAAGGCACTCGATAATGCGGGGCTTCTGCAGAAGTGTCTTTTAAAAGAAAAGTTTTCCGAAACTGTCTCTCTTGTTACTTACGATTCCAGAGAGGTTGTGGCGGGGACTCTTTTTATTTGCAAGGGAGCCGCATTCAAGCCCGAATACCTTAAGTCCGCGATAGATGACGGTGCGGTCGCTTACGTATCCGAAAAGGAATACGAAGAAGGTGCATCCGTTCCCACGATCATCGTTTCCGATATAAGGAAGGCGATGCCGGTCCTCGGAGATCTCTTTTACGATTATCCTCAGAACAAACTCAAGATAACCGCATTCGGCGGAACAAAAGGCAAATCGACATCGACATATTATATGAAGTCTGTGGTCGACGAATATCTTTCTTCAAAGGGAAAAGGAGAGAGTGCCGTTCTTTCATCTATTGACAATTACGACGGTGTCATCAGGGAGGAATCCCACATCACCACGGCCGAATCACTCGAGCTGCACAAGCATATGGCAAACGCCGTTGCAAGCGATATAGATTTTCTTGAGATGGAGGTATCCAGCCAGGCTCTCAAATACGACAGGGTGCTCGGCATGAGATTTGCCGTTTCCGTTTTCATGAACATTTCAGAGGATCACATAAGTCCGAACGAGCATGCCGATTTTGAGGACTATCTGTCCTCCAAGATGAAGATGTTCGCACTTACCGATACCGCTGCAGTCAATCTCGATTCCGATTGCATAGACAGGGTTCTTGATGAAGCAAAGGCCGCCAAGAGCTTTGTGACCTTCAGCTGCAAGGATGATAAAGCGGATTATTATGCATACGATATCAGGAAGGAGAACGAAAGCATATTCTTTAAAGTGACAAAGAAGCTTTTTCCTTCTTTTGACGAAGCATTTGAACTGACGATGCCCGGACTTTTCAATGTCGAAAATGCTCTCGGCGTCATCGCTGCCGCAGATATATACGGCATCCCCGTCGAATGCATAAGGGAGGGCCTGCGCAAGGCAAAGTCCCCCGGAAGAATGGAACTTTTCAAGAGTAAGGACGGACTTGTAAATGCGTTTGTCGACTATGCCCACAACAAGCTCAGCTTCGAAGCACTCTATTCGTCGGTCGAAAAGGAATTCCCCGGCTACGACGTAGTCGGTATCTTCGGCTGTCCCGGAGGAAAGGCATACCAGAGAAGGTATGAGCTTCCTCAGGTGGCGGCAAAGTATGCGGACAAGATCTATATATGTGCCGAGGATCCGGGTCCCGATCCCGCGGAGGAGATCTCCGAAGAGGTTGCAAAGTACGCAAAGGAAGCGGGCATAGCATACGAGGAAATCGAGGACAGGGGAGCGGCCATCCACAAAGCCATCCTTGAAGTGAGAAGGCCCACGGTGCTCCTTATCACCGGAAAGGGCGAGGAGACCAGGCAGAAGTACGGAACTGTCTACGCACCCTGCAGATCGGATGCCGATTATACGAAGGAATATATCAGGGAGTACGACGAATCGCCTCATCATGCAAGGAAATGAGCGGTACCGCGCAAATTGAAATCCCGTCAGTAATAGAGTATTATACAAGATGTAGTAGTTTTGCCTGAAACAGGGTGGCATATATGGCACCCGAAGAAGGCCGGACACATATCCCGGAGGATTTATGAACATAGTCATAGTCGGTTGTGGCAAGGTAGGAATGGTCATAACCCAGCAGCTTTCAAGTGAGGATCACAACATCACGCTTGTTGACGAAGACAGCGAAGCCATAGCGGCCGTAACCAATCATTACGATGCGATGGGTGTCGTCGGCAACGGCGTAAGCTATCAGACCCTTGTTGAAGCGGGAATCTCCGATTGCGATCTTTTCATCGCCGTCACCGATTCCGATGAGAAAAACCTGCTGGCCTGCCTGATCGCCGGAAAAGCCGGAAAGTGCAAGACTATCGCAAGAGTCAGAAATCCCATATATTCCCATGAGATCGAGTTCCTCAAAAGAGAGTTCAATCTCGCAATGGTCATCAATCCCGAGGATACCGCCGCAATGGAGATATCCAGGGTTTTCCTTTTCCCTTCCGCATTCAAGATAGACACCTTCTCGGGCGGAAGGATAGAGCTCTTCCATTTCCACGTAACGGAAGGAATGCCCGTCTGCGGACAGTCCCTTATGGCACTGCGTGAGGATATGCTGAAGGGCATCATCGTCTGTACGATCAAGAGAGGAAATGAAGTCATCATCCCCAAAGGTAATTTCTCCTTTGCCGCAGAGGATAATGTAAGCATTGCCGCAACAAGAAAGGATGCACTCGCATTCTTCAGAAAGCTCGGCGAGGTCAAGGGCAGGGTAAAGAATGCCATGATCGTCGGTGGCGGAACGATGTCATATTATCTTGCGGAGAGACTCTTAAGGTCAGGAATAGATACGACGATCGTTGAGATAGATTACAAGAGATGCGAAGAGCTTTCCAGCAAGCTTCCCGCAGCAAGGATACTTCACGGAGACGGAACCAACAGGGACCTTCTCGATCAGGAGGACATCTCCACATTCCAGGGCTTTGCGGCTCTTACAGGACTCGACGAGGAGAACATCCTTCTTTCGCTTTATGCGCGCAAGCATTCGTCCGCCAAGGTCGTCACCAAGATAGGGCGTCTTAATTTCGGATCGGTCATCGATGCGCTCAATCTCGATACCATAATCAATCCTCAGAAGATCACGGCTGACTACATAGTTAAGTTCGCACGTTCGATGAGTGCGGATGCATCCGATGATGTTGAATCGCTCTACAAGCTTGAGAACGGAAAGGCCGAGGCACTCGAGTTTAAGATCAAGGTCGAGTCGCCCGTTACCGGAGTCAAGCTCAAGGATCTGAAGCTTAAAAAGAATGCTCTTGTCTGCAGTATCTTCAGAAACGGCAAGAACATAATCCCCACCGGACAGGATGAACTCATGGTCGGTGACTCCGTTATAGTCGTCATCGGCGGAGCCCACATAGCCAATATCAGGGAGATCCTCGAATAGCAATGAAAAAGAATTCGATAATACTTTATATAGTGGGGATACTTCTGATCTTTGAAAGTGCGTTCCTGATACTTCCTTTGATCGTATCCCTGATCTATTCCGACGGTAACTGGATGTGGTATCTGCTTACCATATTCATCTGTCTTATTCTCGGTTTTCCCCTCACAATGATAAAGCGCGGAAAGCATCTTTCCCTTCAGGAAGGATATATCATCGTTGCGCTCTGCTGGATCGTCCTTTCGCTGATCGGTGCGCTTCCTCTTATGCTGAGCGGCGACATACCGAATTATATCGATGCGCTCTTCGAAACCGTATCGGGATTTACCACGACCGGAGCGAGCATTCTTTCAGACGTTACACTCCTCAGCAGATCCGGAATGTTCTGGAGAAGCTTCATGCACTGGATCGGCGGTATGGGAGTATTCATGTTTATGATGGCGATACTTCCCATGCTCGGAACCTCGGATATGAATCTGATGAAAGCCGAATCCACAGGACCTTCCGTCGAAAGGATAGTTCCCCATGTCCGCGACACCGCAAGACTTATGTACGGAATGTATTTCGGAATAACCATCGCGGAGATCCTGGCACTGCTCATAACCGGAATGGATCTGTATTCTTCCGCTCTGCTTACATTCGGAAGCGTCGGTACCGGAGGCTTCGGCATGGTCAACGAATCGTGCGGAACCTATACGGCGGCTCAGCAGAATGTCATCGCATTCTTTATGGCGGCAAGCGGTATCAACTACACCTTCTATTTCTTCATGATATCGGGCAAGATAAAGGAAGCATTCCATATAGAAGAGGTAAAGTACTACATCGGTATCATCGTTGCATCCACGATCCTGATCGCATTCAATATAAGCAAGATTTACGGAAACTTAGGAGATGCGTTCCATCATTCGTTCTTCCAGGTTGCATCGATAATGACAACTACCGGATATTCGACCGCTGACTTTGATGCATGGCCTGAACTTTCGAGAACGATACTCATCATGCTGATGATAATCGGCGGATGCTCGGGTTCGACTGCGGGCGGCGTCAAGGTTTACAGGGTTGTTCTCCTTATGAAGCAGTTCAAGAAGGAACTCTCCGTGCTCCGTCATCCCAGAGAAGTCAAGATGCTGAGAATGGACGGAAACACAGTCAAGGAATCGGTCATCAGATCGACCAACGTTTTCATATCAATCTATTTCGTCATCTTTTTCATATCGCTTCTTTTCCTCAGTATTGAAAACTATGACTTTACAACGGGCTTTACCGCGGTCACGGCGACGATAAACAATATCGGACCCGGACTTTCGCTTGTAGGTCCGACATGCAATTACGGATTCTTTTCCGTCTTTTCGAAATTAATATTGATATTCGACATGCTCACCGGAAGACTCGAGCTGTTCCCGGTACTGCTTCTTATCAGCATGTTGCATACCAAAAGGAGATAAAATGGTCTACACTTTAACGCTTAACCCTTCACTCGATTATGTAATGTATCCCGCAACCTTTCTGAAAAAGGGTGGAACGAACAGGTCGGAAAGAGAGGAACTCCGTGCGGGCGGAAAAGGTATCAACGTATCGGTCGTACTCAAGAATCTCGACGTTCCCACCAAGGCACTCGGTTTCATAGCCGGAAATACCGGAGATGAGATAGAAGGCACAGTCCGTTCGATAGGCATCCGCACGGGATTCATAATGCTCCCCTTCAAAAACGGAATGAGCAGGATCAATGTCAAGATCAGGGTTCCTTACGAAGATGCCAGCGAGCGCGGTTTCGAGGAGACCGAACTCAATGCCGCAGGCCCCATCGTAGAGGACGGATCGGTCGATGAGCTCTGCGATCAGCTTGAAAGATTATCCGAGGGAGACGTGCTCGTGCTTGCGGGAAGTATGCCGACACAGGCTCCGGACGACATGCTTGAAAGAATTCTTTCCGCGGTTCCCGAAAATGTAAAGACGGTTGTAGATATGACCGGAGACAGACTCAAGAGAGCACTTCCGTTTGGGCCCTTCCTGGTAAAACCCAATCTCGAAGAACTTAGTCAGGCTGCGGGACGCGAACTTAAGGATGAAAAGGATATCATCTCCGAAGCTGAAAAGCTCCGCAAAGCCGGAGCGGAGAATGTAATAGTATCAATGGGTGCGGACGGAGCAATCCTTCTGGACAAGACAGGTGAGATCCACAAATGTAAGGCACCCGAAGGAAAGGCACTCGGTGCGTTCGGTGCGGGCGATTCCATGACTGCGGGATTCATAAAGGGATTCCTGGATGAGCATGATTACGGATACGCACTCAAACTCGGAATAGCTGCCGGAAGCGCTGCGGTGTTCGAAGGAAAGCTTCCCGACTACAAGGAGATAATGAAGGTATTCGATGAAGTATAAGGGCCTTCCCGCAAATAAAGGAATAGTGATGGGACGCATCAGGTCAAGATCTGCAGCACAGATGGCTTCCGCGGAGGCGGAAGTCTTCGACGCGGATCTTGAGAGGATGCTTTTTTTTGACGCACTTCTGGAGTTTGAAGGCGATATGAAAAAACTCGCTGCATCCGCTCCGAGCAAGGAAGGAAAGGATATCATCTCGGGACAGATCATGATAGCAAGGGATCCGGTGCTGTCGGACGAAGTCACGGGACTGATCGATTCCGGAAAGAGAGCGGGCGAAGCTCTTGAGCAGGCATGCAGGAAGTATGAAGAACTTCTCAGGGCTTCCGGTGATGAACTGTTCATGGAAAGAAGCGAGGATCTCTTCGAGGTGAAAAGCGGGATCCTTTCACGTATGGGTGAATCTTCGGATGCTCCGGCGGAAGAATCAAAAACCGACGGAGATGTCATTTTTGCAGAGAGACTGAGTGCGGCCGAGGTGATAAGCCTTCTTGATGAAGGGATCAAAGCCGTGGTCATGAAGACGGGAACCGCCACTTCCCATGTAGCGGTCATACTCCGTTCAATGGGGATAACCGCGGTATTCGGCGTGGCGTATGACAATGAATATACGGTATCCGGAACGGAATGCATAGTCGACGGAAACCGCGGAGCGGTAATTGTCTCTCCCTCCGAGGACGAGAAGAATGCATATAGGAAGCTGATCGAACAGTCCGGGGCTGACAGGAAAGCAGTGAAGGAACCCTATGCGCCGAGCGTTACGATGGATGGCGTCACCATAGATGTAATGTGCAACATAGGATTTGAAAAGGTTCCGGGAGTTGCCTCCGCTTCTGACGGAGCGGGACTTGTCCGCACGGAATTCCTTTTTATGAACGGCAGCGTGATTCCAACCGAGGATGATCAGACGGAAAGTTATGTTCACATAGCGGATTCCTTCTGCGGTAAGCCGGTTGTTATAAGAACACTCGATGTGGGCGGAGATAAGGATCCGGTCTCACCTGCCGGAAACGTTCGCGAAGAAAATCCCGCACTCGGAGTAAGAGGGCTTCGTGCAAGCCTTTCGGACAGGGATCATTTCAAGCGTCAGATACGTGCGATACTGCGTGCATCGAACGGACGCGATGTGAGCATACTCGTCCCCATGGTCACTTCCGTGGGAGAGATACTGAGCGTCAGGAAGATCATGGAAGAATGCAGATCGGAGCTCGGCTCGGAAAGAAAAGCTTACAGGGCGGACATCAAGCTCGGATGTATGATAGAGACACCTGCGGCTGTTCTGTGTGCGGACAGCCTGGCGGGAGATGTGGACTTTTTCTCGATCGGAACCAACGATCTCGCACAGTACATCATGTGTGCGGACAGGACCAATCCTCTTATGTCGGAACTTTGCAGCATATACCAGCCCGCTGTTCTCCGTGCCGTAAAGAGAGTGTGCGACTGTGCATCGGCAGCGGGAATTCCTGTTACGATATGCGGAGAAGCGGCGTCATATCCCGATATGCTTCCGGTTTTTATAGGAATGGGAGTGAAGTCGTTCAGCGTCGATCCGGGCAGGGTTTCCGAAATGAAGAATCAGATCCGCAAGCTCAATGCATGGAGCTGTAAGGAACTTGCCGGCATGATCCTAAAAGCCGAGACCAAGAGTGATATAGAAAAACTAATCAGGTAATCAACTTGAACCGGGAAGAAGCAAGACAGTATAAAAAGATGATACTTACCCCGCCGGGAAGACTTATCTTTACCCTGGCGGTCCCGACGGTGGTGAGCATGCTGATCACGATGATCTATAATCTCGTCGATGCATACTTTGTCGGAAAGCTCGGAAAAAGTGCCAGTGCCGCGATAGGGATCGTGATGAGTTTCCAGACCGTATTTCAGGCCTTCGGCTTTATGTACGGACAGGGATCGGGCTCCAAGGTGGCACGCCTTTTGGCAGTGGGAAGAAAAGATGAAGCCGACCGCATACTGACTCTCGGTATTGCGGCTTCTTTTATTTCGGGTCTTATTCTCATGCTGCTGGGTCTGCTCTTCATCAATCCGCTCATTCATCTTATGAGTACGGATACGATATTTCCCTACGCCAAGACATATGCCCTTTACATTATATTGTCAGGACCGGTTCTTTCGGTAAGCTGTGTCCTCAATAATGTAATGAGATATGAGGGGAGGGCGTTCTTTGCTATGTTCGGTCTTGTGTCCGGCGGTGTTCTCAATATGATCCTCGATCCGATCCTTATGTTCGGTTTCGGAATGGAGATACGCGGTGCTGCGATCTCTACCATGGTCTCACAGTTTTTGAGCCTCGGAATTCTTCTTTATATGTTCCTTTCACACAGGACGATCAGCTCAATCAGATTAAAATACCTGAAGCTTCCGTTCGGCGAGATTGCCTCAAGTGTTTTCGATATCATAAAGACAGGATTCCCTTCGCTTTTAAGACAGCTCTGCGCAACCCTTTCGACATCCATACTCAACATTGTCTCAAAGCCCTTCGGAGATGCGGCAATGGCGGCTATGACCATAGACGGAAGAGTGCTGATGTTCATAGGAAGCACGATGATCGGAATAGGACAGGGATTTCAGCCGGTCTCCGCATTCAATTACGGATCGAAGAAATTTAAAAGACTTAAACGTGCATGCTTTGTGACATGGAGAGCGGGAACTCTCCTGATGGCAGTTCTTGCCGTTCTCGGATTTATCTTTGCCGCGGATGTCATAAGGATGTTTGTTGAAGACGAAGAGATCGAGCTCGTTGTACATTACGGAGTCCCCGCACTCAGGTTCATGTGCATAGCCGTTGTGGTTCAGCCTGCTTCCGTTGTGGGCAACATGCTGTTCCAGAGCATAGGGGATTCAAGGAAGGCATCGTTTCTGTCGATGCTGAGGTCCGGACTTTGCTACATACCTCTTCTTATTTTGCTTCCTCCGTTTATGGGATTTTTGGGAATACAGTGTTCACAGATGGTTGCGGATATCTTATCTGCAATCATATCCGTGCCTTTTGTCGTAAAGTTTTTGAAGAGTATTCCTTCAGAGGATATAAGTACAGTTCAGGACGAAAAATATGCGGAATTCATAAAAGGAAAGGAAGGTAGTGAAGGTGCCTGATACTACAGGATACAAGATAACAGGTATGAGCTGCGCCGCTTGTCAGGCACATGTCGAAAAAGCAGTGTCCGGTGTTAACGGTGTCTCGAAATGCGAAGTCTCCCTTCTTACGAATTCAATGAAGGTGGAGGGAAACGCTTCGCCCGAAGAGATAATTAAAGCCGTTGAAAAAGCCGGATACGGAGCAAGCGTATCCGACAGCGGAACCGGGGCGGTAACCGAAGAGGAACTGAAGGATACCGAAACACCGAAGCTCTTACGCAGACTCATACTGTCCGTGATACTTCTACTCGTGCTCATGTATTTCAGCATGGGTGTGATGATGTTCGGATGGCCGGCTCCCGTGGGACTTGTCCATACGGGCACGGTGGTGCTCGAAGCTGTTCTTTCCGGGATCATCCTGATAATAAACAGAAAGTTTTTCATAAGCGGTTTTAATGCGGTCATACACAGGGCACCGAATATGGATACACTCGTAGCCATGGGTGCGGGAGTTTCGTACATATACAGCCTGGTGACACTCGTCAGGGCCTTTAATGTATGCATGGAAGATGCCATGGACCTTATGATGAACGAGCTGTATTTCGAATCCGCCGCGATGATAGTTACTCTGATCACAGTCGGAAAAACCCTGGAAAGCTACAGCAAAGGCCGTACCACCGATGCACTCAAGAGTCTTATGAAACTCGCCCCGAAGTCTGCGGTCGTCGTGCGGGACGGAAAAGAGACTGAGGTTCCGGTCGAAGATGTCAGGGTCGGAGACATATACGTTGTAAAACCCGGTGAGAACATTCCGGTTGACGGTATTGTCGTTAGCGGAAGCAGTGCGGTAAATGAATCCGCACTTACCGGAGAATCGATACCCGTCGATAAGGAAGCGGGTGACAAGGTTTCCGCCGCATGCACCAATCTTTCCGGACTTCTGACATGCAGGGCCGAAAGGGTCGGCGAGGACACCACTCTTTCCGAGATAATACGTATGGTAAGGGATGCGTCGATGTCCAAAGCACCGATCGCAAGGATAGCCGACAAGGTATCCGGAATATTTGTCCCTTCGGTAATGGGCATTGCACTTATCGTATTTGTGATCTGGCTGATCATAGGCGGAGGACTTCCCTATGCGCTTACAAGGGCAATAACAGTACTTGTTGTCAGCTGCCCCTGTGCACTCGGACTTGCTACTCCCGTTGCGATCATGGTAGGAAACGGAGTAGGAGCTAAGAACGGAATCCTTTTCAAAACCTCCGCATCTCTTGAAGAAGCCTGCAGAAGCAGAATCGCGGTTCTTGATAAGACCGGAACTCTCACAAAGGGAGAGCCGGTAGTGACGGATGTGCTGCCTGCCACGGGGATCGATGAGGACGAGCTTCTGAAGAAGGCCTATGCCCTTGAGGCGGGAAGCGAGCATCCTCTTGCAAAGGCAGTGATCGTATATGCCGAAGAAAGAAATGTTTCTTTAATGAAGATAACCGATCTGCACGTTTTCCCGGGAAACGGACTTACCGGAAACGCGGACGGAAGAGAATACAGGGGAGGAAACGAAAGATTCATCTCCGGAACATGCGCCCTTACGGATGAAATAAAAAACGCATCTTCACGGTTTGCTTCGGAAGGAAAGACTCCGCTGTTTTTCTCTGAGGGTGATAAGCTTCTGGGTGTGATCGCAGTCAGCGATGTTCTCAAGGAAGATTCCGTAAAAGCGATATCAGAGCTCAAGGGACTGGGCCTCAGGGTGGTCATGCTGACCGGAGATAACGAGCTGACCGCCGCGGAGATAGGAAAGCAGTCCGGTGTGGACGAGATCGTATCGGGAGTCCTTCCGAGCGGCAAAGAAGCCGTTATAAAGAAGCTCCGTGAGCACGGGAAAGTACTTATGGTCGGAGACGGAATAAACGATGCTCCCGCACTTACAATGGCAGATACCGGAATGGCGATCGGAGCGGGAACGGATGTTGCGATAGATGCCGGCGATGTGGTGCTTATGAGATCCTCCCTCGCCGATGTCTGTGCCGCACTCAGACTTTCCAGAAAAACACTTACCGTAATACACCAGAATCTGTTCTGGGCATTCATTTATAACCTTCTTCTGATCCCGATAGCTGCCGGTGTGTTTACAAAAGCGGGATTGCAGATGAGCCCGATGTTCGGTGCTGCAGCCATGAGCCTTTCGAGCTTTACCGTATGCATGAATGCTCTCCGCCTGAACCTTTTCAGACCCCACGATCCCGCAGGGGACCGTTCGCCTCGCGATTTTGACAGAGAACTTAAACTGTTGGATAATGAGGAAAAATCAGTTTTTTCCGATGTAAAGGAGACAGCCATGACCAAGACAATGAATATCGAAGGAATGATGTGCGCACACTGCGAAGCTTCCGTCAAAAAAGCACTGGAAGCCGTGGAAGGTGTCGCATCCGCAGAAGTATCACACGAAAAAGGAACCGCCGTAGTTGCGCTTTCTTCGGAGGTTTCGGATGATGTTCTCAAGAAGGCAGTCGAAGACAAGGATTACAAGGTTACAGACATCAGATGAAAAGCATTTAGAATATTTGCATGGAGGTTTTTATGTCTGATACCGAAAAGCACTTTTCCCTATTAAGGATCATTCCTGCGGTTCTGATACTGCTCTATACCGGAGCGTGCATATATTTGTATTACCGTTTCATGGGATGGACCTCAGGCTCGGTATATGAATCGGATCTTCCGACACACATCAGTCTTGCAGTGGATGATGGATTGATCTATTCGCTTATATCTTATCTGATAATCGCACTCGATAAGATCAACTTGCTGTGCTTGCTTCCTGTTTTTTTGGGATTGTTTGCCGCATTGTCGGTACTGTTTGCTTCAAAACTGATAATCGAAGTTACCGACCACAAAACAGATGTGTGGATTGCCGAAACCATGGCTCTATTCCTCAATCTGTTTATGCCCTGCCATATATATGGTTTCTCTGTTGGACGGTATCTGGGAATGCATACTTCATCCATATGGCATAACTCTACCTATCTTTGTATGAAATGGATGGGGCTTTTAACACTTCTTGTATATTACAGGATCGAAAAAAATGTGAAGGATAACCTGACACTTAAGTCATTTGTATTATTCACTTTTGTACTCACTCTTACAACTGCAGCCAAGCCTAACTTCCTGTTGGCTGTTGCTCCTGTGATGCTTATATTTCTTATCATGGATCTGGCAAAAAAACGCGCTCCCGCAGGAAAACTTCTTTTGTTTGCCACATCGGTGGTTCCGTCATTTCTTATAATGATTCTTCAGAACAAGGCACTTTATGATGTGAACGTGGGTGATAACAGTATCGTAATTGCTCCCGGCAGGTCTATGGGTATTTATGCCTCCAATATATTTGTTGTGAGTATTCTCTCTATTGCTTTTCCTCTTATGGTCCTGCTGATACATATAAAAGAACTTCCCAAAAATAAAGTTATGCTCTTTTCGTGGATTTGTGCGGGAGTGGGATACATCCAGTATTTTCTTTTCGGTGAGGAAGGTGCAAGGAGTATGGATGCGAACTTCAGCTGGGGTTATGCGTTTACGATAATACTTATCTTCGGAATATCGCTCATCATGTGGATCGATGACATGAGAAAGTTCAAAGAAGCGGGTATTGTTACCAAGGTATACCTTTCCCTTTGCGGGATAGTGCTTTTGTATCACACCTACTGCGGAGTTCTTTTCTTTGAAAGAATCGTACGCGGAGTTTCTTATATGATGTGGGGATAAAGGATGAAGGATAATTCTCCCATGAAGAAAAAGAAATACGGTGCGACGTGCTTTATCCTTTCGGCCCTTCTCAGCGGATTTGCGATAACGTATAAAACCACGGAAGCTTATCCGCTCTGGGCATACGGAAGAGTGTCGATGGAATTTATCATCGCGAGAATCTATTCTGTGCTCGGCGATTTTCAGTTTGATATGGTCATCGCCGCCATTCTTTCCGGAATAGCAATAAAGTATATAGATGAAAAGTTTCCGAAATATGTCAGAGGGTATTTCCTTCCGATGATCCTCGGCTTTGTCGTGATCCTCGGAAGATCCGTGCGTGATCTCGGCGATCTTACGGGAATCTACGGGACAGTTCCTTTCATCATAAGATCGATCCTTGCGTCGCTCGGCTTCGGCATCATCTTCAGATATGTATTTGCCCTTTTTGAAGCGAGTCTTGAGCGTATCTCGTTTATGAGGTGCAGCCGTAAGGCTTTTGACAAACTCTTCGGGGAGCATTCACTCAGGAATGTGACCATACTTCTCATGCTCCTCTGGCTTCCGATAATGATCCTTAATGCCCCGGGCAACCATAACGCGGACTTTATCGGACAGCTCATGCAGACTATGGGGGAGATGCCCTGGTCGGGACATCATCCGATAGTCCTAACAGCTTTCATAGGTCTGTTCTTTGGTGCGTTCAAGGCGGTATTCGGAAGCTATGACCCCGCTCTGTTCGTGTGGATCATTCTTCAGGCACTCGGACTTGCCGCAGCTCTTTCCCTTACTATCACTTATCTTAAGAAAAAGGGAGCGGGCATTCCGGTCCTCATCACCGTACTTGCGATATATGTGCTTTCACCTATCTATTCAAACATTGCAACGACCGCGATCAAGGATGTTCCCTTCGCTGCGGGTTGCATCTGGTACTGTGTCCTTACGGTGCAGTTTTATGAAGCGCCGGATGTTTTTTTGAAAAAAAGATCGTCCCTTATAAAGCTACTGATCGCATCTGCTGTTGTATGCATATGCAGGAACAACGGCTCGATCATAATATTCGCAAACGGTCTTGTGATGAGCGTGTACGGACTCGGAAAAGCATCCGGTGAAAAGACGGATATAAAGATGCTTGTCAAAAAAGCCGCATTCTTCCTTGTCATTCCGCTCGGTGTCTGCACCGCGCTTTCATCGGGGATAAAAGCATATGTACATGCGGAGAGCGACGGACTTAAGGAAATGCTCTCGATACCGATGCAGCAGACTACTCTCACCATGATAAGATACGAGAGCGAGCTGACCCCCGAAGAGATCGCATCGATCGATGCGCTGTTCGTAAACCATAAGGATATGATCGAGTGTTACGATCCGTTCATATCGGATCCCGTAAAGCAGTTCTATGATACGGATGCTTCGAATGAGATTGTTGCGGGATATCTTAAGACCTGGTTTAAGATGTTCTTCAAGCATCCCGGAACATATTTCGAATCCTTCTTTATGAGTACATACGGATGGTTTGATCCTGAAACCGACACGTCTGTCAGATACGAGCTCGACAGCGATTATTTCTCGAAGACGGGTCTGTTTGAAGGTGCGGACGAGTTGCTCATATACTTTTACCGTTATATAGACCGCATATCGTTTTTCGGCGCACTTCAGAGTCCCGGACTGTGGACGTGGATAATGATCCTGCTCATCAGAAGGCGTAAGAAGAATCTTCACCTTTATCCGATGCAGATCATTACGCTGCTTGTATGCATGGCCGGCCCCTGCTTTATGAAGCATGCCAGATATGCATTCCCCATAATGTTTACCGTGCCCTTCCTTATGGGATATGAGGGAGTGCTTACCGCAGGAGAAAAGAATGAATCTGATATTTCTTGATATAGATATGACCATATGGGATGAGATACTCCGCATCCCGGAAAGTACAAAGGATGCGATAAAGCTTGCCAAGGTCATGGGCAATAAGGTGTTCATCAATACCGGACGCTCGAGATCCAACACCAGATACGCGGCACTCGAAGAGCTCGGAATGGACGGAGTCGTAGCGGCATGCGGATGCCATGTCGAGATAGAAGGCAGGGTTGAGTATGAAAGACTTCTTACTCCGGATCAGATAAAGACTTCGCTTAAGGTTTTGTCCGATCAGCATATGCCCGTCGTTCTTGAAGGAAGCGAGAACTGTTTCTTCGATCCCGAGGATTTCCCCGATGATCCTTTTGCCTCAACTTTATGGGAATCACTCGGAGACAGGGCGAAGCATATGAACATGCTCACGGATTCTGATCCGATCAACAAGTTCAGTGCGGATATCACGGCCGATACCGACTATGATGCCGTATGCAGAGAGCTTGGCGGATTCCTTGATATGATCGATCACGGCAATATTGTGGTAGAATTTATACCTAAGGGCCATTCCAAAGCAACGGGCATGGAGATCGTCAGAAAGCATTACGGAGTTCCTGCGGAGAATATCTACGCTGTGGGAGACGGAATGAACGATATGGAGATGATCAGAGCCGCGGCTCACGGAATAGCCATGGGACAGGGGAATCCCGAACTTCTGATGGCTTCCGATTATGTTACGGATTCCATATACGAAGACGGAATATATAAAGCTTTCAAACATTTTAAACTGATATAGGGAGTTGCACCGAAACACCATGCTGGTAGGTTCCGAAACTTCCAAGGGAATAGGGATAGGAGTAGCAAGGGTACTCGGACTTACGGAGATCTCCGAGATGGTTTCCGCAGGCTCGGTCGACTCTTTCTTTTCCGCGCTCAAGCCGGGCACCGTTCTGGTTGCGAATCATCTGACTCCGTACATGGTCGCAAAGCTTAAGGCCTGCGGCGTATCGGGATTTGTGTGCGAAACCGGAGGAATGACTTCACATTCGGCTCTTGTTGCGCGCAGCATCGGTCTTCCCGCTGTATACGGCGTTCCCGGTGCGACCGGTGCGATAGCAAACGGGGATACCGTTATTGTGGACGGCCTGAACGGGTACGTGTATGAAAGACCTGATCCCGCGCTGGCGCTCGAATTTGCATCAAGAAAAGAAAAATATATCGAGTCGAGAAAGGAACTTGAAAGGTTCTGCTCGATGAAGACGAAGATGGCCGATTCCGAAAGTGCGGAGGTTTTCTGCAATGTGAACGATATCGTCGATGTCATGCATTCGCTTGATAACGGCGGTGAAGGAATAGGTCTTTACAGGACGGAGAATCTCTATGCGGAAGCGGGACATGCTCCGGGCGAAGAGGAACAGGTCAGGGCGTATTCGCGGATAGCACAGGCGATGGACGGCCGTGAGGTCGTTATCCGCACGCTTGATATCGGCGGAGACAAGAGCCTTCCTTACCTCGATATGGAGCTTGAGAGCAATCCCTTCCTCGGATACCGTGCCGTAAGATACAGTCTCGGAAACAGAAGATTTTTCGCGACACAGCTCAGGGCAATACTCAGGGCGAGCGCGGTGGGAAACCTTTCGATCATGATCCCCATGATCACATGCGTCGATGAGATGAGGGAAGTTAAGGCCCTCGTATATGAACTTAAGAGCGATCTCAGGGACGAGGGATATGATTACGATGACAATATCAAGGTCGGCTGTATGATAGAGACGCCTTCGGCTGCGATCATATCCGATATGCTTGCGCTCGAGAGCGATTTCTTTTCAATCGGAACCAACGATCTCGTGCAGTACACCATGAGTGCCGACAGAGGAAACAGGAATGTAGCTTACCTTCAGTCGGTTACACAGCCCGCTGTGCTCAGACTTATAAAAACAACGATAGACAACGCGAAAAATGCCGGCGTTCCGATATCCGTATGCGGAGAAGCGGCGGCCGATCCCGCGCTCATCCCGATACTCGCGGGAATGGGATGCAGGCGGTTCAGCGTTAATCCCGGCGCCGTTCCGGAGGTGAGGAGAACCCTTTCCCTCTGGTCCGTAAGCGATGCGGAAAAGTATGTGTCCGACATGCTTAAGATACCTTCGGATAATGAGATAAAGGAATATATGCGTAAGAACACACGCATCTGATGAAATGAAGACAGGCAGACGTACTTTTTATATATTGCTCCAGCTTTTCGGAGCGCTTATATGGGGACTGGGGTTTGCGTTCCAGAGCATCGGAATGGAAAACACAGGCCCTTTTACTTTTAACAGCGTAAGGTTTATGCTGGCGACGGTCGTGGTTTTCTTTTTCTCCGTATTTACCGATCTCGGAAAAAAGAGGGCGCTCAAAAAGTCCGGTGAAGCTCCGGATCCTGCTAAGCTGAAGGAGCACTCGTGGAAGAACGCGGGACTCTGGAAGACCGGTATCGTGATAGGAATCCTTCTTTCGCTTGCGGGAAATCTGCAGCAGGTCGGAATCCTTTATACGGATTCGGTCGGAAAGGCCGGATTTATCACCGCGATGTACATCATACTCGTACCTGTCTGCGGAATCTTCATGAAAAAGAAGATAAGACCCGTAATGTGGCTCGGGGTTGCCGTTTCCGTGGCGGGACTTTATTTCCTTACGATAAGCGAAGCTCTTACCTTCTCAAAGGGTGATCTTTACCTGCTCGCATGCGCTGTGATGTTCACGGTCCAGATACTTGTCATCGACGCGGGTTCGCAGGTGTATGACAATATCAAGCTTGCCTGTATTGAATTCCTAACGGTTTCCGTCACCTCGGGCATCGTGATGTTTGCCACGGAGCAGCCGGACATCCCCTCGATACTTGCGGCAACCGTACCGATCGTTTATGCGGGCGTATTCTCCGGCGGAATGGGATATACGATCCAGATCATCTGCCAGTCAAAGATCGAGCCGACCACCGCATCGATCCTGATGAGCTGCGAAGCACTCTTCTGTGTGCTCGGAGGATATGTGATACTTCACCAGAGGCTTACCGAAAGGGAGATCATCGGAAGCGTGCTCATGTTTGCGGCCATAATGATAGTCCAGATATTTCCGTCAAAAGAAAAAAGTAAAAGCGGAAACTAAGGTTTCCGCTTTTTTCGTCCGATATATGAATCAAAGAAAGATCCTGCACCGTGCTACGTTCCGGGCCGCTGAAGGTTTCGGCGGGGAGAACGGATAGGGAAGGGATTTATTTCGAGGAAGAGCCAGGAAGGATCGAGTCATCCGTATAGGAGTCGGCCGAAAAGCTTATGCCTCCGGACATAATGTCATTGCCCGTGCCGGCAGCTTCCTCATCCGCTTTACCGTTAAGTATATCCTCAAATTCCTTGGCTGAAAGATTTTCGAAATGTCCGGCATCCTCGGGGTGTTCGGACATTTCTTCTTTTGCTCCGCTGCTTATGGTCTTAAGGAGCTTATCGATCTCCGACATCTCGCCGGACTCATCACTTTCTTCACTGCCTTCGATCATGCTGACGACTCTGTTCCTGCCGCTGTTCTTGGCGTTGTAGAGCTTGTCGTCGGCACTTTTTATGAGGTCGTCCACGTTCTGCTTCTTGTCCCACTCACTGACACCGAAGCTCATGGTGACCTCGATGATGTAATTATCGTATCTGATCTTAAGGGCACGGATCTTCTCGAGCAGGCTCCAGAGGGAGTTTTCCGCCATGATAAGACTCGTTCTGTCGAATACCATCAGGAATTCCTCACCGCCCCATCTTGCGACGAAGCCGATGTTCTTCATATGCTCCCTGATGGTGTCGGCAACCTTTATGAGAACCTCGTCGCCGGCGTCGTGTCCGTATGTATCGTTGACGGATTTGAAGAAGTCGATGTCACCGATGCTTATGCAGAAGCTCTCGGAACCGTTCTTGGCCTTGCTTACGATGGGCCCCATCTTTCTCTGAGCGGATCTTCTGTTGAAAAGACCGGTAAGGGGATCGGATTCCATCATGTTTCTCATGGATCTTTGCATCGAAAGGACGCTCTCGCCGATCTCACCGAGCTCGTCGCGGCGGGCCAGAACATGCTCGTCGAGAACCGCCGTCTCGTTGCCTGATGAAGCGTCCTTGACGAATTTGAATATGCTCTCGATCGAAACGGTCATGGGCTTTGTGATCCTTATGACGATGAATACCATAAGGGCTGTGAGTACTGCTGCTATCCCGACGAGCATCAGTATGTATGTGCGGATGGTCCTGTTTACGTCCGATGCGGGCCGTGCCGCGGCGATCATGCCCTGGATATTGCCGTGGCTCGAAACAAGGGGCATATAGTAGGTGAAGTAGGGTTTTCCGAAGATCATGGTATTGTGGTAGAAGGCTTCTTCGCCGCCCTCATATACCAGGGTCTGGATCTGGGAGGCAATGCCCGTTCCGACCATCCTTACGCCGCTTTCGTCGGTGAGAGTGGTGAGAATACGGGTATCCTTATAGAAAAGCGTCACATCAAGCCCCGTGGATTCCTTGATGGAATCGACTACGGAGTAATCGCTCGTGATATCGGTATCGCCTTTGTAGAGATAGAGGGAATCGCTGCCGGTCAGCCTGTAATCGCCGTAATACCTGGCATCCATGAGAAGTTTTGTGCTCATGCAGGCGTCTTTCAGCTCTTTTTCTGCGGAATCATAGAGGATGCCGGTAAGGAAAGGAATGCCGGCGATGATGATGACAAGTGCAAAAAGGACGACGGGAAGTATCGCTACCCCGTACATATGCCCGGAAATAGTGCCTTTTCTGGACCTTTTGCGCTTATCCGTCCTGGGTTTTGAATCTTTTTTTGCCACTTTTGGTACCCCCTCCAAAAATTACCCATATATTATATAATTTTGCACTCCAAAAAACAACGCAAAAGCCCCGTTAATATTGACATTACAGCCATTTTACACTAAAATCGCATATGTGCCTTTATATCTTAATGAAGCGGGACCTCGCTCCTTTTTTTTCGGGGGTGGGGTTTGTTTTTTACAGGAGGAAATATGTATAAACAGGTTAATTCAGACCTTTCCCATGTACAGAGGGAAGCTGAAGTCGAAAAATTCTGGAATGAGAACGATATATTCAGAAAGAGTATAGATTCCCGTAAGGAAGGACCGGTCTATACATTCTATGACGGACCTCCGACCGCAAACGGAAAGCCCCATATCGGACACGTTGAGACCAGGACCATCAAGGACATGATCCCCAGATACCGCACAATGAAGGGATATCAGGTCCCCAGAAAAGCGGGATGGGATACCCACGGTCTTCCCGTTGAACTTGAGGTAGAGAAGCTCCTCGGCATTAACGGCAAGGAACAGATCGAAGGCTACGGACTTGAGCCCTTTATCGGAAAGTGCAAGGAGTCCGTATGGAAATATAAGGGAATGTGGGAGGAGTTCTCCTCCAAGATCGGTTTCTGGGCCGACATGGACAATCCCTACATC
>JAEEGL012865352.1_pt1 | contig 24390 bp, 23 predicted proteins | sample 9134231 | NCBI WGS metagenome assembly JAEEGL01 (sample SAMN16246548, study PRJNA631951) | gut metagenome | biome: gut microbiome; feature: rumen; material: fiber-attached | host: Bos | place: Iran: Karaj | collected 2018-10
CAAGAAAAAAAATATGAAGTTTGTGATACAATCAGTAATCTTGCAATGCTTTCGCTTATATCTGTAGAGCATAGTGACATGTTATTAGATACATCATTATTCTGATTTTCTGCAATTATCAATTATATCATTATGCAAATACACGATTAAGGTTATCAAATTTGGTTGATAGCCTTATTTTTTGGTCAAACATAAAATAAACAGTAGCCGAGATTGTAATGCCAATCTCGGCTACAACTATTTTAATCATTGAGTGGTAAAAATACTGGAAGTTAAGATTACGTCAACTTTTATAATGGCGTTTACATAAAATCAGATTTTTTCATTCTATAAAATCATACTTGCTAACAAAAACAACATCTAATTGAGAAAAAAATGCAATTAGGTGTTGATTTTTGGCTTTTTTTACAATATACTACAAATGATATGTAGTATATTGTTTGTTTAGGGAGAATTTTTAGATGCTAATTCAATTTAATTTCAAGAATTTTTTGTCATTTAGGGATGATGTAACATTAGATCTTTCAGCGACAAAAATATCTGAATTTAATAACAGAGTTGTATCTGTAGGCGGAGAGAGAGTACTTCCTGTGGCGGCTATTTATGGAGCTAATGCCAGTGGAAAATCCAACGTATATAATGCATTTGTATATATGTCTAAGTATGTTGCTTTTTCGTTGCACTATGGAGACGATCCGAAGGAATTTGAAAATAATAAGCCGATGCCTTTTGCTTTTGATAATGAGTCAGAGAATATAGAGTCGAGTTTTGAGGTGTATTTTACCATTCCGGGTGATCAAAAAGAGAAATGCTATAATTATGGTTTTTGTATTGGGAATGAAGGTGTTACAGAAGAGTGGCTAAATTATAAGGCTAAGAGTGCCAGGGAATATAAATCTATATTTTATAGATCTGTAGAAGATAATGAACTTGATCTTTCAGGATTGCCAAAGTCTACAAGGGAGAATATTGCAATTGCCTTGGATAAACAGGTGCTGATAGTTTCTCTTGGTGCAAAGCTTAAAGTTGAAAAATGTAAGATGATTCGTGAGTGGTTCATTAATAATGAATTTACTGATTTTGGTAATGAAGTTACTAGCTTTATTATGCATAGAAATATGCCGGATGATTTTGAGGATAAGGCGGTTCAGAAGAAGGTTATAGAGTATTTTTCTACGTTTGATGAAAGCATAAAAGGATTTGAATTAGAAAAGCTTCCTCCTGAAGAAGAGGGGAAGAACATAAAATATAAGATTAGTTCTATACACAAGAAGATGGATTCAGATGAAAGTGTACTGCTTCCGTTTAATCTGGAATCTGCAGGAACACGGAAAATGTTTGCGTTATATCCGGAATTACAGGAAGTATTGAGGTTAGGTAGTATACTTTTTGTTGATGAGCTTAATGCAAGACTTCATCCGCTTCTTGTACGGAATTTGATTCTTCTATTTCTTAATCCGGAAATAAATGTTAATCATGCACAACTTATATTTACAACGCACGATGTTTGGCAGTTATCCAATCTACTCCTTCGAAGAGATGAAATTTGGTTTACAGAAAAAGATGAGAATGGAGTATCCTCTTTATACTCTTTAGCTGATTTTGTTGATGAAGATGGCACAAAGATTCGCAAAGAAGAGAGCTTTGAGAAAAATTATATTCTAGGTAAGTATGGCGCAATTCCTACACTTAAGACAATTGATATGATATTGGAGAAATAGCATATGGGAAGAAAAGATAGATTGGGAGAGCGGAAGGCAAGAAGTCAGCGAATGAGTTTTAGGGTTCCTGAGCTGGGATACTATCTAATTGTTACAGATACTGAAGGGACGGAGCGTTGTTTCTTTGAGGGGCTCTATGCCAATATGCCTGCTGATATTCAGAAGAAATTAGTTGTTAAAGTGTTTGAGACTAAGACTGTAAACTTGGTAGAGAAATGCATTGAACATATGGCATATGACCCGCAGTATCGTGTACCTTGGATCGTTTTTGACAGAGATCAGGTTAAAGATTTTGACGATATAATTGCAGAAGCTAAAGGAAAAGGTATACATGTGGCGTGGTCTAATCCGTGTTTTGAGATATGGATGCATTCATATTACGGATCTATGCCTAATATCAGTGAATCGCGGATATGTTGCAGTAAGTTTGGTGAATTGTATAAGAGAAATACGGGGATTTCCTATGATAAAGCGGATGAGAAAATGTATAAACATTTGATTCGGACAGGAGATGAAGAAAAGGCGCTGGAGATAGCGGCTCAGAAATATAAGCAATGCAAAGAAAGAGGATATTCTAAACCATCCGAGATGTGTCCGTGTACTACGGTGCATGAACTGGTTGGTGAAATACGAGACAAGGCAATCAATGAGAATTGATTGCCTTATTTTTTGATTAATTCGAAAATACGACATATTAAATACTATTTTACAAATAATTCTCACAACAGCAGATAAAAGTTTGCGGAAAATTCACAATATTACTATTGAATTTGGATAAAACATGGTGTATGCTCTAATGCATACAGTTATAATTGTGAATAGTATCTTAACTAACAGGGAAAAATGTAAATCATGAAATTTTTTAAGGAATTAATTAGAAGTATTATTGCCGAGAGAGGCCTTATATATAATCTGGCTAAGGATGATTTCAAGCTGAGATTCGCGGGAGCTAAGCTGGGCGTGATTTGGGGATTCATTCAGCCTCTTATCACGGTGTTGTTGTATTGGTTTGTATTTCAGGTTGGCTTTAGAAGCGACAAGACGAGTACGGGACTTCCGTATGTATTGTGGCTGGTTGCGGGAATCATTCCGTGGTTCTTTTTCAACGAGGCATTGAACGGCACAATGACCTGCTTATATGACTATAACTTCCTGGTAAAGAAAGTTCTTTTTAATATCAGGATCTTACCTTTTGTGAAGATACTGTCTGCACTTTTTGTGCATTTATTCTTTGTGGATGTGATATTCATTATGTTTGCATCATATGGATATACGGTGAGCATATATAACATTCAGATACTGTATTACTTATTCTGCGAGATAGTTCTTGTATACGCGATAGGACTGATCATATCTTCAATCTCAGTTATCGTGAAGGATACGATTCAGGTTGTTGGTATCGTGCTTCAGATATTCTTCTGGACAATACCTATTGTATGGGCTCCGGAGAATATACACAGTCCCATTATCTCGAGGATACTCAAGCTCAATCCTGTTTACTACATTGTTGAGGGATACAGGGACAGTTTTGTTGATCACAACTGGGTTTGGGAAAGAGGTACATATACCGCGTATTTCTGGGCACTTGTTATTGTTTTGCTGATCGTGGGCTCCAAAGTATTTAATAAGCTCAATAAGTACTTTGCAGATATGCTTTGATTATTAGACGTTTGGAATGGAATTGATATAGATATGGAAAAAGTTATTGAAGTAAAGGATCTGAATAAAGTCTATCCGATATATGACAATCCTATGACGATGCTCGTTGATGCGCTTGGATTATCAAGACAGTATCGAGGCAAGGATTTTTATGCACTGAGCGGAGTTAATTTCTCTGTAGAGAAGGGGGAAACTCTCGGAATAATAGGTGAGAACGGTGCGGGAAAATCAACTCTTTTGAAAATCCTCACAGGAGTTCTAAATAAAAGTTCCGGTGAAGTAAATATAAGAGGTAAGATCTCAGCTCTTTTGGAACTGGGAACAGGCTTTAATCCTGAGTATACGGGAATTGAAAATATATATCTCAGCGGAAACATAAACGGACTTAGTAGGGAAGAAGTTGAGAAGATGGTTCCTGAGATCGAGGCATTTGCCGATATAGGAGATTTCATCAATCAGAAGGTAAAGACATACTCAAGCGGTATGTTTGCAAGACTTGCTTTTGCAGTGGCTGTCCATGTTAATCCGGAGATCCTTATCGTAGATGAGGCGTTGTCTGTAGGAGATATGTTCTTCCAGCAGAAATGTAATCTTTTCATGAAGGACAAGATGAAGGATAAGACCATATTATTGGTTACCCATGATATGGCTTCTATTGCCAGCATGGCTGACAAGGTGCTTGTTCTTTCTCACGGCAAGCAGGTCTTCTACGGTGAGCCGCTTGAAGCGATTGAGTATTATACGAAGATGACTCATTCAAGCTTGTACAACAAGTCTGAGGAAGAGAAAGAGCAGTTTAAGGCTGAGCTTCAGAATCAGATTGAAGAGGATATTGTTGAGCTTAAGTCTGAGAGTAAGAGTGCTGACGACTGGATTGAGATAAGCCAGGATGAGCTTGGCGGAGCACTTGAGGCCAATATCGAAGCCTTCAAGGTTCAGATAAATGACAAGAACTATGCCGGATATGTTACAGGAAACGATAGAGTAAAGATTCAGCTTATGATTTCGTCGAAGAAGGATATCGGCAATCTGATCGTGGGCTATCAGATAAAGGACCGCTACGGCAATCCTATATTTGGCGAGAATACACACAGTTCGGGAATGGTTGAACACGGGATCAAGAAGGGTGAGAAGCAGATTGCGACTATTGAGTTTAAGTGGCCTGAGATTCACAAAAACTGCTTTTTCCTGACACTCGGACTTGGCGAAGGCGATTCTGCGATGTCCCATGTGATCCAATGCTGGGCACACAATATCTTCCAGTTTAACAGTATATCGTCGTTGCCCGATCACGGAATTTTTAATGTAAAGCTTTCAAGCTTTGATATGAGGCAGATGGGAAAATGAGAAAGAAGATTATTATTTTTATTATATTGTCAATCTTATACATTGTATTCATGCCGTTTGTTGTGCAGGCGCTAAGCGCCATGATGGCGGCATAAAGATTGATAAAAAGCGATTAAAGAGGGAAAAGTATGGAGTGGAAAATTAATAAAACGACATTTGAGTCGGATGAGATAAATAGCGGACTTGTGGTTTCACCATGGTCAGGACACAGGCAGTTTGCTTATGACCTGGTGGAGTTTCTTAAACCTGAAAGGATTGTTGAGCTGGGAACACATTATGGATGTTCTTTCTTCGCATTTTTGCAGGCTTGCAAGGATTTTAAGCTGGATACTGAGGTAGTTGCTATTGATTCATGGCAGGGAGACGAAGAAGCAGGATTCTACGGCGAAGATGTTTTCGCTACGGTAAACAAGACTCTTGATGAGAAGTTCTCAAAGCAGAATTACAGGACGATAAGGAAGTTTTTCTGCGATGCGGTTGATGATATAGAAGATGAATCGGTTGATATCCTGCATATAGACGGCTTGCATACTTATGAAGCTGTTTCACAGGATTTTAATCAGTATCTTCCCAAGCTCAAAAAGAGCGGTGTGATCTTGTTCCATGATGTTGCCAGCAAACTTGGCTACGGAACGAACACATTCTGGAAGGAGATACAGGAGAAATACCCTTATACCTTTACTTTTGAGCACAGTTGGGGGCTAGGAATATTGTTCCCTTACAGTGAAGAAGAGTACAACAAGTTCCTGTCGATCAACTTCAGGGACAAGCTCCTTATATATGAGTATTATACCGAGAACAATCTGCATATGATCCAGCTTAAGGACCATGCAAAGATGGTTGAGGAGCGCGATAAGACTATCGCTTCGATGACTGAGATGATTGATGCAAGAGATGAAGAGATTAAGAGCAATGAAGCGATGATCGATGAAAGAGATAAGGCAATCACTTCGATGACCGCGATGATTGACGAAAGGGATAAGACTATAGCTTCAATGACCGCGATGATTGACGAAAGGGATAAGGCAATCGCTTCAATGACCGCGATGATTGACGAAAGGGATAAGACTATTGCTTCAATGACTAAGATGATCGATGAAAAAGATGCACTTATTAAGGAAATGACAGAAAGTAAGAATTAGTCTGTAATTGGTGTTGGACTTATGGTAGGTAGTTTAGATAGAAAATATAAGATTTACTGTTTTGATATATTTGATACTTTGATAAAACGTAAGATTGATCCTGAAGCCGGCAAAAAGATATGGGCAAGTGAGCTGGCGGCTGTATTAAATACATCGCAGAGCGCGGCTGATGTATATGGCATACGCTTTGAGATTGAAGCGGAGCTTTGCAGGAAAAACAGCGAAGCGGGATATGATCTGGAATTTAGATATGATGATATGCTAGGACTCTTATACGAAAGGGTTTCCATCAATTCGGGAGAGATGAGCCTTGAGTCATTTAAGGAACTTGCAAGATGTATGGAATTGCAGGTGGAGTGTAGAGTAGGCGAAGCTTGTACGGATACGGCGGCTCTTTTAAAAGAGCTTAAAGAGAGCGGTAAACGTGTGATATGTATTTCGGATTTTTATCAGTCGGAAGACTTTTTAAAAGACCTTCTTGGGCATTTTGGAATGGCACAGTACATCGACAAGATATACGCTTCCTGCGATTATCTCATTACCAAGAGATCGGGAAGATTGTATGAGAAGGTACTTGGCGAGGAAAAATGCAGTCCTGAAGATATGCTGATGACAGGCGATAACAAGAATTCCGATTCTGCGATGGCGGAGAATGCGGGGATTGCATCAAACTGGCTCGACCGCTCGGAGTTCTACAAGATATATGCGGATTATAAGAAGAATGACAACGAAAGTAATGTTGTGAGCCTTATCGGTAATATCTACAATGCCTGTAACAGAGATAAGTATGAGGATCTTGCTTTTTCGCTGTATGGGTTTACAAAGAGGCTGTATGATCATCTGACTTTTCATAATATCAAGAACGTGTTCTTTTTATCCAGAGAAGGAGAGTTCATGAAGAAGCTCTTTGACCTTTATCAGGAGGAACAGGCGCCTAATAGAGTGTCACAGATAAAAAGTCATTACCTGATGGTTTCAAGAAAAGCTACGTTGATGCCGTCGTTAAAGCCGCTTGATGAGGAAGATTTTTTTACCATATTCAGGCAGTATATAAACATTTCATTATACGATTTCATGTCGAGTCTTGGCCTTGATGAAAATGTTCAGGAGAGCATTGCTAAACGGCTGGAAGTTAATTTATACGATAGAGTGATCGATTTACCGAGAAATGAATTGTTTAAAAAGCTATTGGATGACGAGTTGTTCCAAAGCACTTATGAAGAGCATAGAATGAAACAAAGGGACAACTTTGGCAGGTATCTTGATTCGTTTGGTGTCGATTTTGACAAGGAATCACTAACTCTTGTTGATGTCGGTTGGAAGGGCACGATTCAGGATAATATATTTAATTTCTTCGACAAGAAGAGAGAGATAAACGGAATTTATCTCGGACTGGTAGCAAATTCACTGGAAGATCCTTTGAACAAAAAGACAGGTCTTTTGTTTGACTGTATCACGGATAACGAGATAACAAAGTTCTTTAATGTTTACAACGAGAACAGATCTGTTTTTGAAGTAATGCTGGGGGCTTCACACGGTAGTGCTAATGCGTATGTTGCGGATGAAGAGGGCAGGATCACTGTCGAGACTTCCGAGAAAAAGGAAGAGCGTGAGCTTTTTAGGACTACGATAAAGCCTATGCAGGATGGCATATTTGAGACATTTGCGAAAATCGGAAAGGTAGTCGGAGCGTATGCAATCGATTCGAAAAAGCTCATTGAGACTATCACCGATATACACGCGAAGATGGTTTTCATGCCTACCGACAGGCAGATAGATCTTTTTCATAATATTTATCATTATGAGAATTTCGGTGTATTTGAGTTCACCAGTTTTAAGACGGCCGGCAAGGTTGGGATTGCAAAGAAAATAAAAAATTGTCAGCATTTTCTTTTGCACAAGAAGGACTTCTTCAAAAGTTCTTTCTGGCCCGCGATCACTATCAAAGATGCAGGTTTGTCGATGCTAATTAAACCATATGGGAGATTGAAGTATAGGAAGCATTATTTGAATGAGATATAAGAAAAAGCATTATAAGCCGGTTTGGGAGGTCTACAGAGACTGCGACCGGGATCGGTTCCCTGAGCTGGCGTTTACATTATATTATTTTATAGCAAAACTTTATAAGCGGCTTAAAGAGGAAAATATCAAAGATGTCTTTTTCTTTGCGCGTGAAGGGCAGCTGCTCAAGAAGCTTTTTGACCTGTACCGGGACGGGAACGGGGCAGCCGATGAGATACGAACGCATTATTTACTGGTCTCGCGGCAATCTACGATGTTGCCTGCGTTAAAGGAAATTGATGAAGAAACCTTTGATGTCATATTCCGGCAATATATTGATATTTCAATTTATGATTTTTTGGCGAGCATAGGCTTTCAGGCTTCTGAGATTAGCGAGATCGGAGAGCGGATTAAGTTTGATATACACACGGAAATTGAGGAGTTCAAGGATTCCGTTGTTTATAAGCGGCTTGTCCGTGACGACAGATTTCGGGAATTATATGAGATAAAGCGACGAGAGCAAAAGAAATATTTTAGGCAATATATTGATTCGTTCGGAGTTGATTATTCTGAGCGAATGTGTGTGGTCGATGTAGGATGGAAGGGGACCATACAGGATAATATCTTTGAATTTTTGAATGAAGAAATTGAGATAGTTGGGTTTTACATTGGATTAATAGGTCATGGAATTGTAAATGCACGGAACCGTAAAGAGGGTATTTTGTTTAATACCGATCTGAAAAAATTTTCTCCTTACTTTTTTGTTTTTGGAGATACGACATCTCTTTACGAGACGATGCTTGGTGCTTCGCATGGAAGCGCATGTAGATATGGAATTAAAGATGGCAGAATTGAAACGTTTTTGGTAGAAGATGAGAGAGAGGAAAAACTGTTCGATAATGTTGTAAAACCGATCCAGGAATATATTGAAAGTATTTTCGTTAACATAGATAAAGCTTGCCGGGAAGTCGGAATGCCGCCTGAGGAGTTTTGGGCCGATATTCATGCAAGAATGGTATTTAAACCGACGGGTAAGCAGATTACGACATTTGCTAATATGTATCATCGTGAAAATTTTGGAATATTCAAATACTCGTTTTTTTACGGAAAAGAGATAGAGGCAGATAATCGTTTTAAAGCACTTTGTAAACTTATAAGGCATCCGGGTGAATTTTTAAATTCAGGATATTGGGCACCCGCAGTATTGTTCAATTATGGCTTAGGAAATTTACGTTGGTTTTATGGAATCATTGCATATACCAAGTTTTATTATATTAAACCTATACAATTGCGAGGAGAAAATAGATGAAGTGGGCCATTTTTTTAGGCTCTACCACAGTTGGTGGTGGAACATATGTGATTTTTGAACACGCTACAAGAGCGATGGAAAAGGGGATAGATGTCACTATAATAACAAGGCAGAAGGTTTCGAAGGACGAATTGTACTGGCATACGAAGGCTTCTGAGCTTAAGTTCATGACGATAGATGAAGCGGCGGATGTTGAGTTCGATGTAGTCATTCTGACTTGGTGGGCTATGGTCGGTGAGGCGTACAAGGTAAAAGGCAAGCAGTATGTGTATTTTGTGCAGTCGATCGAGTCTAAGTTCGCGCCGGAGAAAGAGAAGCCTACAAGAAGATACGCGGAATCCACATATATGATGCCTGTTGAAATGATTACGGAGGCAACCTGGATAAAAGAGTATCTTGAGGAGAATTATTTAAAGCATCCAATCCTGGTCCATAACGGTATCAGAAAGGATATCTACAATGAGGAAGGCGAAGCTATAAAGCCCAGAGAACCCGGAAAACTTCGCGTTCTGGTTGAGGGACCTGTGGATGTTGATTTTAAGAATGTTCCAAAAACAATTGAGTTATGCAGGAAATCAAAAGCTGATGAAATCTGGCTTATGACGTCAAGTGAGATCTCATCTTACAAGGGTGTGGACAAAGTTTTTTCCCGCGTGCCCATATGGGAAGCTGCTAAGATTTACAGATCGTGCGATGTGATCGTTAAGCTTAGCTACGTTGAAGGGATGTTCGGGCCTCCGCTTGAGATGTTCCACTGCGGCGGCACTTCCATAACTTACGATGTAACAGGCTACGATGAGTACATTGTTCACGGAGAAAATGGTCTTGTCGTTCATCGCGACGAGGATGACAAGGTAGTTGAGTACATCAACAAGCTTAAAGATGATCCCGCTTACCTTAATAAGCTTAAGGACGGTGCCCGCAAGACGGCTTCCGAGTGGATCTGCTGGGAGGAATCATCCGACAGGTTCTACGACGCGGTTATGAAATTGTCCGTTCCCAAAGAAGATAATCTGCAGGCCAAGATGGAGCAGATGAGTAAGTTCTATTTTGAAGACTACACCGTTATGCAGGATTATCTCAATGAGCTTGAGTATCTTAAACTTATCAGACCGTTTGCTGAGTTTGTAAATAAAATAAAACGTTTTGTGCCTGCTCCGATACGAAAGGCACTGAGGAAAATATAATGAAAAGATGAGATGCCGAATACCCAAAAATAGTATTTGCTATACTTGTTTTTTTTTCCTATACTGTAATGTGGTATAGATGTGTATGAGTTATGCATGCATTATAGTTATATTGACGGAAATACCGGAGAGGATTGGCAAGTATGGAAACACTTTATGTTATTGTTCCTGCATATAATGAGCAGGAGAATATTGAGAGATTTGTTGATGAATGGTATCCGGTGGTTGAGAGGCATAATGAGAGCGGCGAATCCAGACTTGTTGTTATAAATGATGGAAGTAAGGATGAAACATATGCAAAGATGCAGGAACTTGCAAAGACGAGACCGTTGTTTAAACCATTGACCAAGCCTAACGGCGGACATGGTTCTACTGTTCTTTTTGGTTACAGGCATGCTATCGAGCAGGGAGCTGATTTTATTTTTCAAACCGATTCGGATGGTCAAACCAATCCTGAAGAATTTGAGCAGTTTTGGAATATTAGAAATGAGTATGATGCTATAATCGGAAACAGGAACAGCAGACAAGACGGAGCGTCAAGAGTGTTTGTTGAGTATACGCTTCTTTTGATTTTAAGAGCTGTATTTGGAGTGAAGATTCCTGATTCAAATGCGCCTTTCAGATTGATGAATACTAAACTTGTGCAGAAGTATATTACAAAGATGCCAAAGAATTATAATCTTCCGAATGTAATGTTTACAACATATTTTTCGTATTTTCATGAGAAGGTTAAGTTTATTGATATTAGCTTTAAACCGCGCCAAGGTGGCGTCAATTCCATAAATCTTAAGAAAATAGCAAAGATTGGATGGGAAGCGATAGGAGATTTTATTAGTCTACGGAAGAATATTAATGAAGAAAATAGTGTTGTGAGTGGTTGAGCATTGTTTAGAAAAGCGCCAAGCCGTATTATGCGGTTTGGCGCTTTAGTAATGTGTAGAGCTTTATTTGTGGTCTGAGTTGTCCGGATGAATTCTGAATATCGAGAACAAGTCGCTTCCGTTAAATGCCCAGAAAGCATCATAGTCAACTGATATATCGTTGACGCGCTCTAAAGTAATATTATGTGCTTCTTTTACATCTTCAATTGAACTTCCGTCAAATCTTCTTCCGATAATCAGATAGGCTTCTTCTGTATTTAAGTCATATTCATCGAGATTGGATATGTCTTCCATGTCTCTGTCGAGGAACAAGGTTACATCAGGTTCTTGCCACCACCCGTTACAGAATATATGTGCTTCGGGATTTATTTTATTTACATCGGATAAGAAGTTCTTCATTAGGGCAAGATCGTAATCGTCATCTTTTTGCTGTGTTATATAATTTTTGGCGCAGGCATGTACCTGTTTGATTGGAAACAGAAAGATCAGTACCAATACGGGAATGATTATCAAAGCGTAGAGGTAGATGATTTTTTTTTCTCTTGCCTCAAAAATGATCCATTTTATTAGGTGGCCTAATCCAATAAGAAATACAACCTTTAAAAATAGCGCGTTTATAATGTGCCTTCTTGAATATATTAGTCCGTCTCCACCAAATAACAAGTAAAAGATTTCAAGTGAGGATGCTGCGATGCCAAGTAAACATGTACAGTAATAGGCATTGTTTATATTAAGTGCTTTTTTTCTGTATTTCATATATAGGAAAAACAGATACAATGCAATTGGAAAGACAATGACTATCAAGGAAACATATTGATTGAATCCCATTATATCTCTTAGGTATTCGAACTTTTCGCTGAAAGGTGGTTTTATGTCTTTTTGTCCTGATTGCCCAAGCATATTGTCCCATTCCATGTCCCACCAATCAAGCCAGTTGGTAAAGCCAAGTTGTTTGAATTTATATGAGTCTATGATTATGAATCCGCCTGCGAGGCCGTAATAGAATGAAAGTGCATTTTTTTTGCTTATGTTTTTTATGAGAGTTTCAAATAGTATTAAGCCAATCAGGGAAACCATGAAGAATATAGTTGAGCTCTTTGTAAGGAAAGCTGCTATGACCATGACGCCTGCACAGAAGAATGTAATATTCTTTGTGGATGAATAACCTTTCGCGAATAGGAGGCAGGCTATTGCAAGAAAAAGAACGCATGCGCTTTCACCGACAAGGTGCGTTGAAACATAAGGTATCAGAACGCTGTCCGATAGTACTATCAGTGAAACCATTATTATTGATATGAATTGTCCAACCTTTCCAAAATCGATGCTTCTGCTCATAATTACCCAGACTGCAAATATGCTTAATGTCATATAAATCAGTGGGACTATGGCGCTTGTAACATAGTTGATTCCGAATAATTTATACAGTACGGCTGTTGGAAGTAAGACAGGGCTTCCGGTCGTGATGATGTTATAAAAAACTATGTCATAAGGATATGAAACTCTGTATTCGCCGTGCCTGACCAAATTGGCGGCTACAGTTGCGTTATATCCTTCGTCGTATCCTATTATTTGATGCTGAATGGTGTTGATACCGTCGATGAAGAAGATGCAACAGAATATTGTCATAATAATAAAGAATGGATTTAGGAACAAAGAACGGAGCCTTTTAAAAAAAGTAAGTAGATTTTTTTGCATGAAAGTTCACCTCAGTAAAAATTTTTAATGTTTTAATATATCAGCGTTTATTATAATGTCTGTATAATCATAAAGCTTCAAAAATGCAGATGTTATTATGAATTGAATCTAATTCGGTATATAAGCCAGCCTTTGTAACGAAATGTATTTTCTTCATATGAATAGTTTTCTTTGATGGATTGTGCAATTTCACCGCCATATATCGGGCTGTACAGGTAATAACCTGTTTGAGTCGGATTAAGGTCAAATACATGTTCTTCGTTGACCACGTGGACATAGTATTCTTTTCCGTTATTATCTTCAGCCATGCGGGTTTTGCGTTCGTCATTCCAATAATTAAGATATTCCACTTCGGTAAATTCATCCAGGTTTTCATACCATCCCATTGCATCGAAGTGCCAGGTTGCATTCCCGACAGCAGGTAAATATAGTATAGCCGAGTCGTCATTCATAACATCTTCCAGAGCCATATCTACAACTTTTCCCCATCCCTGATATTGCCTGTTGTAGGCCATTCCATCAGATAAATTCTCGCTGGTAGTTATAAGTGTTTTTTCTCCGATATTGATATTGGGAAAAATCTTTAACATAAGCGGATCAACAGTAGCAAATGATTGAATGAAAAGAAGCATTGCCAATGCAAGTGAAAGACCGATTTTGACAGGCCTTTTTTCAATATAATCAATTAAGATGTAAGCAACTACCAAATATATCTGAGCAGCCAGTGCATCAATATATCTGGGATGATTGATGGTTTTAAAAAGTACCGAGAATATTAAAAATGCAATCATTGAAAATAGCATAGGAAACAATGGAATGTTCTTGTTTGGTTGATTTTTTTTGAGAACACCGATGCTGAATATGATTAATGCTATTGCAATTAATAACCAATTAAAATTGATCGCCAAAAGAGACATCAGTTTATATTTGATGTAATTAAGGTCGTATGTAAAGGAACCATCTCCATTCCAGTGCCCTACAAAATTATATGATATAAGCCACATAAAGCATGGAATGGCCATTATTATATATTTCCAAAATTCGTAAAAGATTTTTTTTGTTTTGGCAATATCAACAATGTAGAATCCGATAATGAGTAGTACATATGATATTATTGCGGTTTCTTTGCAAAAAATAAAGAAATACCCTGTAAATACAACTAACAAATAGTTTTGGGTATAAAGGGTGTAGATCAATATTGGCGTGATGCACCATATGGCATAGTCGGGGTAACTGTAGGTTATCATCCCAAGCATATAGGGCGAACATGCAAATATTGCGGTTATTAAAAGCTGTACGGGGATATCTGTTTTGTGTGCATTTTGGCTAAACAGATTGATGCATTTATAGAATCCGTATATTCCGATGGCATACAGCACAAAACCGAATAAAGCTTGGCCCATCATTGTATCACCTAAAAGAACCTTGAAAATGGTGCACATTGCTGCGTATGAATAGGAAACATGTTCTGAGAGTGCAAGACTGGAAAAATTCCAAAGTGAATAAACATCGTTATCACGAATGAGTTCAAACATGTCATGAGAATCCCATAAAAAATAGACGGTATTATGATTTAGATACAGTATTCCTGCCAGGCATAACAGAATTAATGCGGATATTGTGCAAAATGTTTTTTTCTTGATTATAAGCTTTTTCCAGTAGGAATGATCTATGCAGAACAGTAATATTGATAAAAAAAGAGTTCCAATATATGAAAATATGGCAAATATTGCAGATTCCTTCAATAAAATTTTTGATGACGGAAAGAGCAGAAGTTCAATAATAAAGACAATTCCTAATATTATTCGCAGTTGCTTTTTAACTGTTGCAGATTTAATGATATATGCGCAGAAGAAAAATATAAGTCCAAGTGCCCAAAATATAAAGCGAGAGATTCGCATATCTCCGTATTCTTCATATTTGAATGAAGAAAAGAGGGACAAGAAGAACATAACAAAAGATATAGATGCCAGAAATATTTGAATTATTTCAATATTTTTTTTATCGATTCTTTTATGCCACTTTTGTTTGATTGAAATTGTATTCATATGTTGAACTATGAGGTCCTTTCTTAAAAAAGTATGATTACACATAAAAACCATAAATAATAGTATCACACATATGTTATATTTATCAGTGGATGTGCATTAAAAGTTGAAAAAGGTGGAGAAAAACAATGATATTACAACGTTTCCTAGTTCCGTTTATCTATTCTGTGATAATCGGAGGCGCGTGGAGTTTATGGTCGAATAAGAAATTTTCCAGTTCAATAGCGCCGGCTTATATGTTACATATGTTGGTTGTTATTGTTAGCGGATTGCTGTTTGATCGGTTGTCAATAGGTTTATACGGAGGCATTGGTGTTGCAATTGTATTATTAGTGGTATATGTGATAAAGGATAAAAAACAAGATGCCATTAGCGTAAGAGTATTGGGGTATGTAAAGGAAATGTGGAATGGTGGTGGATTCACCTTTTTTATTTTCTATATCCTTTGTTTCTTTTTAAATTCACAAAAATTTTTTATATCGTGGGATGAATTCTCACATTGGGGAATGTTCCTAAAAGAGAGTCTTAGGTTAGATCGTTTATACTGTGTCTCTCCGTTGGAATTTGCACATAAAGATTATGTCGCTGCATTAACTATGTTTGAGACAATATGGTGCAGGTTGAATTTCAGATATGCTGAAGCGGATGCGTACAGGGCAATACAGACTTTTATGTTTTCTTTATTGCTTCCTATGTTTGAAAGCTTTGATAAATATAACGTGGGGGATGGTTCATGTGACACTGACAGAAAATCACGTATAAAAAATATTTTATTTAGATTAAGCCCGGTTGCGATTGTTCTTCTGATTCCACTTATATTTAGTACAAAGCATGCATTTTTATTTTATCATTCCATATATTGTGATATTGCAGTTGCAATAGTACTTTATTGGTGCATGTTTGAATCATATAGAGAACATGATGAGTTGTCATATAAAGTTATAGAGATAGCAATAGGTGCTTCAGTATTGGTCCTTTCCAAAATGATTGCTATAGCATTGTTACCTTTGGTTGTTGTTTTTTTAGCCATAAGAGTGTATTTCTTTTCAGATAGGAAGATGAGGATAAAAGAAAATATTCTATTGCTTTTACCTGCTGTGCTACCTGTGGCTTTATGGATGTGGTTTAATAAATATGTTGAAGCTCATATGGGAAAAACAGGAAGTATACAATCCTACAGCGGAATGCAGCTTTCTCAAATTAAAGATGTTTTTCTGAATCCGGGGAACGGTAATATTCCATATCTTGAAGTGGTAAGGAATGAATTCATAGATGCAATTATTTACAGAGATATTTTAATCCATGGCTCATATTGTGTTGTAGTGCTTTTTATAGTGATTATGTTTTTGGCTATTTCTTATTATATGGATGGATTAAGAAAGAAGCTGATAAAACTGGTTGGATTATGGACTTTCTTATCCGGAGTATATTATGCAATATTAATGTACTTCTGTTATGAAACATCTTTTTCTGAATATGAAGCGGAGAATTTGGCAAGTTTTGAGCGATATATGAATTCGTTTGTTATTGCTGTATTGATGCTTCTAATTGCTGTATATTATGATTCGGAATTGTGGAAAAAACATATGAAGTATTATTATCTGCTGCTGATATTATTGCCATTGAATCTTGCATTTTTCCATGCTGATGCTTTTGAGCAGGTAATGCCGGGAATTATTTCCAGAGATGATGAATATGTTATTGAATATACCGGAAGTGCTTCTTTTATAATGGATTCGACTAATGAAGAGGATAGGGTATATATAATCAGAAGAGGCGATGATGGTAGATTTATATGGCATGAAAAATATTATTGCAGTCCGAGAGTTATAGGTGGAGGAAGCTTAGGACCTATGGTTGATGAGAATGATGTGTGGTCATATGATGCTACAGTTGAACAGTTTGTCAATGAGCTTAGAAGCTATGATTGTGTTTATTTTAGTAAAATAGATGAACAGTTTATAGACAAATATGCGGAAGCTTTTGAAAAGCCTGAACAAATTATTGAAGGCAAGATTTATAGGATTTCAGAAATTGGTTCAAAAGTTATTTTAGAATGATATGATTTTCATTCTGGAGTAGTAGATATATAGGATAAATATGAATGATAGAATGTTGGTAACAATAATTACAGTTGCATATAACAGCGAAGCAACTATTAAGCGTACGATAGAGTCTGTTCTTGCACAGACATATCCGAATATTGAATATCTTATTATAGATGGCGGAAGTACCGATAATACGGTGAAGATAGCGGAGGAGTTTCGGAGTTCTTTTGCGGAAGCGGACGGTAAGTCGATGAGGATCATATCGGAGCCGGATGACGGGATGTATGATGCGCTTAATAAGGGCGTGAGGCTTGCAAAAGGCAGGCTTATAGGGAACATCAATGCGGACGACTGGTATGAGCCGTGGGCTGTTGAGGATATGGTTGCGTTTTATGAGAAGGAGCATTTCGATCTTGCTTGGGCCGATCTTGTGATACACAAAAAGAGCGGGGATTTTGTTAAGCGGGCGAAGGTCGGGAAACTGTGGACTACAGCGCATTTTTGTCATCCGACGATGTTTGGGACCAAGGAGTGCGAGATGAAGTTTCCTTATGCGGTACTTCAGATGGACGATGATTTTGATATGGTGCTCAGGGCAAATAAGGCGGGCGCAAAGATTATGGCGCTTAACAAGGTTTTGGCGCATTATACGTTTGGCGGTATGAGTACGCAGAGAAGCCTTAAGAAGATGAACTCCAGGATATGGATGAAGTACCGTACATATGTGAGAAACGGATACAGTAGGTTTTACTGGTTCTATTGCGTTGCTGTTGAATTTGCCAAGTTTGTTCTTGGCGGAGAATAAGAATTGGATTATTAGTGGGATTATGAAGAAGATAGCTATAGATTTGACGTGGGTAAGGCATGGCAAGGTTGGAGGAACGGAGTCAAGCGTTACAAATTTGCTTAAAGGCCTTGAACAATTGCATGATGAGGATTGTGAGTTTTATTTAATCACGGCAAAAGATAATACTGAGCTTTTCAGGGATTATATTGCGCGTGGATACTTCAGGTCGATTATCGGCAATACGATATCGGCTTCTCAGAGAAAGCGCGTATTGTGGCAGAATTTTGGCTTGTGCAGGCTTCTTAGAAATAATGGGATTTATGATTGCATAGAGCCGATATATCTGATGCCTTTTACATCGCTTATGGGAATAAGATTTTATGCGATCATTCACGATCTTCAGGCAAAGCATTATCCGGAGTATTTTTCGGCATCTCGTGTTGCCTTTATGAGGACGGCCTGGAAGAATACGGTAAGAAAGGCTCACCGCGTTGTTGCCATCTCTGATTTTGTGAAAGATGATATTGCTTCGACGTATCATATTGATGCAGACAAAATAGTTCGAATCTATGATGCGATCGATATCGATAAGGAAGCAATTGCGGGAGATGAGGTGCTCGATAATTATCACGTTGAAACCGGTAAGTTTTATTATTCCGTGTCATCGCTTCTTCCGCATAAGAATTTAAAGACGATTATCTTGGCTTTGGCAAAGTTAAAAGAGGCCGGTTCTAAGGCTTTTTTGCCCCTTCTTGTATCGGGAGTTGGGGGACATCAGAAGCAGGAACTTGAGCAGATGCTTAAAGAACATGACTTGACCGAGGATGTATGTCTGACGGGATTTGTGAGCGATGAGGTGAGAAACGATCTCTATAAGAATTGTAAAGTATTTCTTTTTCCCAGTATTTTTGAGGGCTTTGGCATGCCACCAATTGAGGCGATGGCTTTCGGTGCTTCGGTCATAACTACTAAGGCTAGCAGTCTTTATGAAGTTACAGGCGGAAAGTGCAGTTATGTCGAGGATCCGTTGAGTCCGGATGAGTGGAAGGATGTATTGGAAAAAGAGGAATATGCGAAGGCTGATATCTCAAGCTTGCTTGCGCAGTATGAACCGGAAGAGATTGCGAGGCAGTTTGTGGGGATGGTAAAATGAAAGGAGCGTGTAAGTATGTTATCTTCAGTACCTCCTGTCCAATATGATAAAGTTGCATGAAAGCCTTGTGTAATGTGGGATTAATCCTATATGCACAAGGCCATTATTATGCCCATTTTAAATGATTATTATTCAGTGGTTCATGTGAAGGAATCAAAATGCTATACTCCTTGCTATCGTGCGTGTTTACACGTTCTGTACACGTAACGAAATATAGCAAGGAGGTTTTTTTATTAATGGAACTACAGGTTGTAACAGTCAAAGGAAAGGAGGAAGTGATTCTGCTTGATTCGGACATGCGTATTGTATGTCCTGTCATCGATTACCTTCGATTCCAGGCACAGAAAGGACGCGCACCAAACACAATAACAGCGAATGCTCAGGATCTTAAGTGCTTTTGGGAGTTTATGGAGTACAAGGGATATGAATATGAAAAAGTCACGCCACTTCAGATTTCAGAGTTCATTGGATACCTAAGATGGGGAACTGATAACTGGAGCAATGATGAAGGGAATACCAAGCGTACTGGAAAGACGATCAACCGAATACTGAGTACAGTGCATATGTTTTATCAGTATCATTCTGATATGGAAGGGCTGAGTAGTCCAATCTTGGCACATGAATGTGCAAGAAGTCCTGGAATGTTCAAGGATCTGCTATATCATACGCATTGCTCTGACAAATCTGAAAAGTCAATTTTTAAGGTCAAGGAATATGAAAAGAAGGTGCAGCTCGTAAGTGATGACGATATGCATCTTTTTTTGAGCCAGCTTGATAAAAGAAGGGACATCTTATTATACAAGCTACTATATATGACCGGAGCCAGAATACAGGAGGTGCTTGACTTGGAAATGGATTCGGTTCCTATACCGGATTCCGGCCAGTGCGTAGGAATTATACACCAGATAAAGTCCAAGGGCAAATATCGAGACTTATATGTGCCAATGGAACTGATAGAAGAACTGGACAGCTTTATACTTGAAGAACGTTCCATGATAGATACCGACAGTCCATATATCTTTGTGTCTGAACAGGCTGGAACAGTCGGAAAACAGCTTACCTATTCAGCAGCGTATGACAAGCTTCGAAGAACTCAGAAAAGAACAGGTCAGCACTTTAATTTTCATGATCTGCGCCACAGCTTCTGTTCACGACTCGCAGAAAGCGGTATGGATGTAAGCATCATAAGGATAATTATGGGGCATGAGCACATCGCTACTACACAGAAGTACACACATTTAACAGAACAGTACATTGGTGAGAGCCTTAGCAGGTACTGGGATAAGAGCATATTTAGGAGGAAACGATAGTATGGATTTTGATTATAAGGAAGATATCTGGGAAATCCAGGAAATGGATGAAAAATCTCAGTATTACAAGAAAACGTTCAGACTGCATTTTGATTATATAGAACAGCCCAAGATAAGAGAAGTTTATAAAAAATATATTTCATCCATGCTGCAGTCACAGAAGAATACAACGAGTAAGCTGTATACGGATTTACAGAACTTCAGATATTTTACACGCTTTGCTACAGAAAATGGTATAGAGGATTTATGTGATCTTGATAACAATATGGCAGAGGGATTTGTGGCATATCTTAAGAGTGCGCAAAAAAAGAATGGTGGATCTCTTAGCTATAAATATCAGAAAAAGGTATTGGATGGCTTAAAATGCCTGATTGCATGGTGCAGGGTATATAGTCCAGAGGATGTACCAGTAAATGAAATTTTTACAGGGAAGGAGTTTTCCGGGACAAACCGCAGACTGCTAATTGATTTTATCCCTGATGATGTGGTAGTGCAGATCAATGATGCGCTTGTCTATGAAAAAAACATATATGTGAAGTATGGAATCATAATCATGGAGACCACTGGTATCCGGAAGGGGGATCTTTTTTTGCTGGAGACGGACTGTGTAGAGCCGCATTCAATAAACGGGTATATGATGAGCTGGTTTGAGCATAAAACAGGTAAACATCACACCCCAATCCCGATACCGCCAGAGTGTGCTGAGGCCATTAGAAAGCTTAGGGAAGAAACAGATGAATACCGCGACAAAGCACCTGAAGAACTTAAAAAGTATCTGTTTTTGCATCCTTGCCACAGAATCGGGGCTGATGAGTATGGGACCATTAGTCTCGTGCGAGAGACTTCGTTCAAGCAGTGGCTTAATGAATTTGTAAGAAGAAATGAGATAAAGGACCAGTCCGGAGAAATATATCACCTTACACCGCATCAGTTCAGAAGGACACTTGGGACAGATATGTTTTCAAAGGGAATCAGTATAAATGTGATCCAGGAGGTACTGGGACACTCATCTCCCGGAACTACCAGAAGATTTTATGCTGATGTAAAAGATCAGGATCGTGCGGAGGTAATTGCCAAAGTTGGTGTTATAGGAAACATAGACAAGATCAGCAGGAATCATTTCGGCAGTGTCGCAGATTTTGAGTGGTTTAAGGCGAATAAGAATACAGGAGCATGCCTTTGTGATGGGTACTGTACCAGCCCTGTGGCAAATGGAAAAATATGTGACAGGCTGCTTAGGAGGCAAAAATGCTATACCTGCAGCAGGTATATAACTACACCTGAGTATCTTAATGAACATAAGATGCACCTTGAAAGACTTGAAAAGCAGGTAGAAGCAGGGAAAATCTACGGCGAGCACTATGAGAGCCATTTCATGGGGACGATAAGCGTGCTCCGCCAGATCATAGAAGAATTGGAGAAACTTAAGAATGATAATTGATGATAACTTTCTAAAACTTCATGTTGGTGCATCAGTAGTGTCGGATGATAGCTGGGATCTCAGACCTCTGATAAAAAGCAAGAACGTAAAAGATAGTCATAAGACTGTTAAGTTCGGGTACATAAAGAATGAAGATTTGAAGTACCTGATAAAGCAATATGCTTATCATAAAATAGCGACAAAGAAAGGAATAACAGTTGTATCGATAGTGAACGGGAGGCTGCCATGCTTTGTTTATTATTGTAGGGATAATGGAATCGATGATTTTTCTGTATTTTCAAGGGATGATTTTTTGAGATTTGCACTATGGCTTAAGGAAACAAAGAAACTTTCATCAGCTACAGGCGTGAGCATCACCGGCTATGTTAGCGAAATCATAAAAATAGGTCAGATAAAAGGCTGGAAAGTACCGCAGGGTAATGTAACAGCCGGACTCTCGGGAGATATGCTGTGGGGGACAAAGAAAGAACGTGGAGAAAATAAAGTCCAGCCTATTCCTGAAAATATCTTCAATTCAATCCTTGAACATGCAATATATGATGAAGAAGATACGTTGACCAAGGCGGGCATAATAATACAGAGTCAGACGGGGCTCAGAATCAGCGAGGTTTTATCCATACAGGAAGGCTGCCTTCATAAAGATGAGTGTGGACATGATTACATGGAGGTGCGACTTGAAAAGACTGAAAAGGGAGACACGGTACGCCATAGGATATTTGTCAATGACCTTGTAGTTAAAACTGTTAAGGAGCTTTCTCTAAAAACAAAAAATCTGAGAATCGAAAGCGGATTCAGAGAATTATTCCTGATCAGATCAAACAGGACAATAGTGGTTATAAAAGCTGAAAAATGGACAACCAGAAGGCTTAAGAGTTTTGTCAGAAGATGGGATATACGTGGAGATGATGGAGCGCTTTATAATCTCAAGTCGCATCAGTTCAGGGCAACATATGTAAAAGAACTTGTAAAACAAAAGGTTCCGCTTGCTTTTATCATGAAGCAGTATTCCCATGTTTCCATAGAAATGACAGCGTATTATTTGACGTTGAAGGATGAGGAAATCCGTGAGATATATGCTGATATGATTTTGAGTCCCGAAAGTGGTATTGCAGGACTCAGAGCAGGCACAATCAGAAATACGATGGAAGGACTCTTCAGAGGAAAGGCAAAAGAAGAAATAAATGAGATTGTTCATGATATTGGCAGGACGATGAGTTTCAACCCTCTTCCGAATGGAGTGTGTCTTTATGATTTCAGGCGCGGTAACTGTACTGATGGGGATGGGTGCTTTTTCTATAATTGCCCCAACTATGTAACCAGTGTGGAGTTTTATCCTGTTCTGAAAAAAGAGTTAGACCTTATGGAAGAAGAAATGGCAAGACTTATCGAACTTGGCAGAACCAGGGAATGGCAGAGACGCTATATCAAGTATAAATATCTTAAGCCATTGGTTGATGAATTGGAGGCAGAGATTGAAAAAAAGAATGCAGTATAAGAATACAGATGGGCTTGCAAAATGTGCTGCAGCCAGAAACAGACAGACAATTGATGCTGTGAATTCCTGCATTGACAGAATGAAAAAGACAGGAGAACAGGTGACTTTTGATTCTGTTGCAAAAAATGCAGGTGTTTCAAGGAGCACACTTTACAACAATCCTTGTCTAAAGGAAAGAATACAGGGATTACGAACCATAAGAACGGGGAAAGTTCGGAATAACATGGCGCCAGCTGCTGAGAGCCCTAAATTGGACAAGGAAAAAGAGTTGAGAGAACGTATACGTATGCTTGAGAAGGACAAGATAAAACTGATAGCTCAGTTGGTAGATTATATGGATGTTTGTGATGAAAACAAAAGATTAAAAAGAAGACTGGAGGAATTGAATGATGGATCAGAATTATATTGATTTGTGGGACGAATACAACTGTGCTGACAGTTGCGAAGCAGTATTGCAATTGTGTGGATTGATTGACAAAATGGTCGAGGATGTACAGTACTTGGAAGAACAGTGTGTTGGGCTCCGGTATGAGCTTAGCAAGCATCTTGAGTCGGAACATGCAGAGGCATTGAGAAGCGATATACTGTCGGCATTGGCGAAAAGATATGACGGAGATCCGGCATATGACCTTTATAAGAATCTTGTATATAACGGTGGTGATCCTATGCAGTTTAAATCTTGGACAGATCGTATTAGAAAGGTTTCTAAAGGAAACGGAGATATTTTTATGTAAGATTGGTTTCTGCAGTATTACATCCATTGTAATGCTGCAGCACTTTCGTTTGACAGTGTCATTTGTTTTTAATACTATAAACCATAGGAGGAAACGTGGTGGACACAGAATTGTGTATCGCATGTAGAAAATGTGATTTTCTGAGTGTTTGTGTCGTAGAATACAGTCCGCCACTAAAGATAAACTATGTGTACAGTTCTGGATGAGATTGAGACAAGAGGAATTGAGAAAGGTATTGAAAAAGGTATTGAAAAAGGCAGAGACAATACTCTGATATCTTTGGTGCATGATGGTTTGCTGAATATCGAGATTGCAGCTGACAGGGCCGGAGTATCAATTGATGAGTTTAAGGCTATGATGAAAAAGGTATATGGTTGACATGACTATAAGAGATCGCATATTTGATAAGTTACATGAAATGAATATAACGCA
>JAEEGL012920355.1_pt1 | contig 24389 bp, 21 predicted proteins | sample 9134231 | NCBI WGS metagenome assembly JAEEGL01 (sample SAMN16246548, study PRJNA631951) | gut metagenome | biome: gut microbiome; feature: rumen; material: fiber-attached | host: Bos | place: Iran: Karaj | collected 2018-10
ACGAAGAGCCTCTTGCCGGAGAGCTGCTTCTGGGCAAGATCCTTAACGATGGCCCAGGTCTTTTCATCCATGGGGTGGTTGTCGTTGGGATATTCCGGAGTGGTCCACCAAACGGTGTCCTTGGAGTTGGCATCCATTACGATGTACTTGTCCTTGGGCGAACGTCCGGTGTAGACGCCTGTCATTACGTTTACGGTGTCCAGCTCGGTAAGGGTACCTACGTCGAATCCGGTAAGGCCTTCCTTCATTTCTTCCTCGAAGAGGAGTTCGTAAGACGGATTGTGGATGATTTCGGTCGCGCCGGTGATTCCGTACTTGCTGAGATCGATCTTTGCCATTATTGTTCCTTTCCTTCCCGCGCAGCTGCGCAATTATATCATTACTCTTCTGTGAAGATGTATTTGACGTTGAATCCTCTGGGATCCGTGTGCTCTACGCACAGATCTCCGTTAGCGTCCGTGCTTACGTTAAGTTCTCCGTTCGGTTCCAGTGTCCTTACGTAAGCGACCGGGTCGTCGGTAGACACGCTGCGGATCTCGCACTTGAACGGCGACTGCCCTCCGCAGGTAGGCTGACGCCTTTCGATCATTAACTCGTAGCTTTTCATTTCGTCCTCCGGATGATAACGACGTGGGCTGACTTTTCTGCCCATCTATTTGATTATACTACATATGAGTGTAAATTTGCATTATCGTTAATTGTTTGACCCAAAAAAGACCGCCGGGGCGCCGGTCTTACAGCTGCTGCCGGGCCGTCCGGCCCCTGCTCTGATTCAGGCCTGTTAGGGCTCGACCGCAAGCCCCAGGTCCAGCAGAGCTTTTCGGAGAGCCTCGTTGGCCTGCGGAGTAAGGTGCACGTCGTCCGCCATGAACATCTTTCCGCCCTGCGGCTTCCAGGTCTTAACATCGGTAAGACTGCCGTCCGCTGCTACGACGGCTGTTCTGCCGGGGGTGACCAGCCACAGGACGCGTTCGCCGCAGAAGTCCTTTATCCTCTTGAGCTCGTCCTGCGTTATCTCCACGGTCGCGTCCAGCAACAGCAGCACTTTATCGGCCAGGGTCATGCTGCCGGAAGCGATCTTCATGTCCGCCAGCAGCGCGTCCGCGTCGAACTGCTCGTATGTCCTGAACGAAGCATGCGCGTAGTCCGGCTGGATCAGCGGGTAGACGTTGGTAAGCAGATCGTTTCCGAAGAAGGACACCATCTGGCTCCTGTAGGTCTCGTATTCGGCCTCGGCCTGCGCCTTTTTCTGACGCCATTCGTTTATGTAAGGCTCGCTGATCGCGTCCAGTATGGTTTTCGCAAACGCTTTGCGGCCTTCTTCCGTCAGGTGTATGCCGTCCGCGAAGAACCATTCCGGATGGCCGCTGCTTATGCTCAGCCAGTCGACTATGGTAAGGTTGTCGTACTGTTCGGCGAGCTGGTAGATAGCCGTGTTGGAATTGTCCGTCTTGGGATTGGTGTTCGTCAGCCAGTAGACCTTTTTCCCTGCCAGCATGTCCATTGCCATCTCTTTTACCCTGTACGGGTTGTCGCCGTTGGCTCCGAAGTTTACGACTATGATGTCACCCATCAGGTCGTCGTTGTTAAGGCGGCCGAGAATGTCCGGAAGGACCCACGCCGTGCGGGATTTCTTCGCGTCGAACCAGCCGTTGGGGAAGGTCTCCATAAGTTCGTCCAGGGCTCCCAGCATTACCGAGTCCCCGATGCATACGACGCGCATCTGTCTGACTGCTTCCAGCACCTTTTCTTCGCCGCCGTCGAAGCTCTGAAGGAGCTCTGTCCACTTATCTTCGTCGTTTCTGCTTTGTTCCGCGATGGCCTGCTGGCGGGCCTCCATCTCGCGGGCGTTCTCCTCCAGCCGCTGCTCCAGCTCCGCAAGCTCTTGGGTGTGATCTTCTGCAACTGAAAAATAGTAACCGCCTGCAGCGGTCGCAAGCAAAAGCACAACGAGCGTTGCAATTTTAAGGCCTGCGGGTTTCTGGCCCTTGCGGAAATACAGGCCGTAATGCATCAGCAAGGCGATAAGTATGGCCGAAACGATGATCGCGGCGCAGCGCGCCCCTTCGCTGAGCGTCTGCGAAAACAGCTCCGCGCAGAGGAATATGATGGGGTACTGGACCAGGTAGATCTCGTAGGATGCGTTGGCAAGAAGGCTGAGCGCCTTAAAGCCTCCGGCTTTTTCGTGTTTGGATACGGAAACTCCGGCATAGCTTACCAGCCTTGCGCTTATAAGCGTCACAACAAGGAACAGAAGAGCAAGGAATTTAAAGCTGCTGTCCAGCGCGCAGTTGATCGCGGCGAATATCACCAGATATATCCCGAACACCCACGCGGACGCCGAACTGCCGCGCAGACTTTTCGGGACCATCGGCCCCCGATACTCCTCCGCGAAGCCCAAAGCAACGCCCAGGAAAGGCGCGAACGCCCTGGCCATGCTGTGGTAGTATGCCTCCGTTATGCGCCCCTCCGCAACAAGGCGGCAGAAGAACACGAAGCTGGCAGCACACACCGCCAGCGGGATCAGGCACGCAAGCGCTCTGCTTATCTTCTTTCCGATGAACTTCAGGACTACGAAAACGATGGGGAATACCAGCTCGAACTGCAGAAGTATCCCGATGTACCAGAAATGTATGAACGGGGAATCCGTATGCCTTGCGAAGTAATTCTGGCTTGCCGCGATCTGCCAGAAATTGTTGTATCCCAGCAGCACGGACGTAGTCTCCGGCTTAAGGTTGAGCCATCTTATCTGCGGAAGCAGAGACACGACCCCTACGGTGATCAGCACCACGACAAGAAGAGGCAGGTAGATGTGCTGGAGCCTCTTAAGATAGTGCTTCAGGATGTTGAAGCGCTCCTGACGGAACGCGGACTTTACGCTCAGGTAGCCGGTCAGGACGAAGAAAGTGCATACGGCGAAGAAACCGCCGCGCAGGATGCCCGTGTGATAGAGCAGGACCGCCGCGCAGCATATCACTCGGAGAATATCAAGTCTAATATATCTAACGTTTGTCTGATTTGTTTGTGTAATTTCCATTCTGACTAATGGTCTGTTGTGCATTTGCGGGGTCGGCATCAGCGCATTGCCGTGCCGACCGCAGATCATAATGGCCCTTAGGCCGCAGACCAAAACATTTTACCATATTATATAGGCAAAGACAAACCCGGACAGCGTTCTGCCCGGGCAATAAACTCTATATATATCGATGTGTTTCCGTCGGCTGTTCCTGTCCTACTTACCCAGCTCCACGGTACGCTCGTACGATGCTTTTACGGCCTCCATCACGGCTGATCGCAGTGAGTACTCCTCCAGCACCGCAACGCCCTCTATCGTGCTGCCCTTGGGCGAACAGACATCCGCCTTAAGTTTTGCCGGCTCGACTCCTGTTTCCAGAGCGTATTTTGCGGATCCCAGAACGGTCTGCTCGGCAAGAAGCTTCGCCTCGGCTCTGGTAAGCCCTGCGCGCACGCCTCCGTCGATCAGAGCGTCTATGAACATGAACACGAACGCGGGCCCGCAGCCGGACACAGCGCATCCGGCGTCGATCTTGCTCTCGGGCATCGTAAGGAGTCTGCCGGCCGGCTCGAACATCTTAAGCACCGCCGCCATGTCCTCTTCGCCCGCGAAGCTGCCTTCGGAGCACAGTATTACACCCTCGCCGCTTGCGCAGGGAGTGTTGGGCATTATTCGCACCACCGGAACATCTCCCAGCGCAGCCTCTATCGCGGAGGTCTTTACGCCTGCCGCCATGCTTACGACAGTATAGCGATCCGTCCTCTTCGACAGCGGTTCCTTTATGCTTTCCAGCAGTCCGGAGAGCGCCTGAGGCTTTACACCCAGCACGATGATGCCGCATTTTTCAAGCATTTCCGGCAGTTCGGTGATTTTGCAACCGTAATTCAGTGACAGTTTTCCGGTCTTTTCCGGATGTTTGTCGAACACATATACATTGTCTCCGCCCAGCGCTTTCGCGGCCACTCCGGCGAGAACTCCGCCCATGTTGCCGCAGCCAATGAAGCCTGCTGTTGTTTTCTTTGCCATCTTGTTCCTCCCGGCCTCCCGGTCCGCTGTTAATGCATGTTTGCGGCCTGATATGCCTGCTCAGCGGATCTGCCCGCTGCCTTCGATTATGTATTTATACGTGCAGAGCTCCGCCAGCCCCATGGGGCCCCTCGCGTGGAGCTTCTGCGTGGATATTCCCATCTCGCAGCCCAGCCCGAACTCTCCGCCGTCCGTAAAGCGTGTGGACGCGTTGACGTACACCGCCGCCGAATCCACGGTCTTTACAAAGAAATCCGCGGCCGCCCTGTTCTCCGTTATTATCGCGTCGCTGTGATGCGTAGAATGCTTCTGAACGTGAGCCACCGCCTCTTCGACGCTTCCTACGATACCGACGGCCAGGATGTAGTCCAGGAACTCCGTGTCGAAGTCCTGCGCACCCGCGGGCGTACCGTCTATGATCTTTGCCGCCTCTGCATCCAGGCGAAGCTCCACGGGAACCAGTCCATTGGCCGTTCTGTCATCCCTAAGCTTTGCTGATACCATGGGCAGGAACTCCCCGGCTATGTCCCTGTGTACCAGCAGCACTTCTTCCGCGTTGCAAACGGACGGCCTGCTGGTCTTGGCGTTCTCTATTATCCTTACAGCCTTGTTCAGGTCCGCGGACGCGTCCACGTATATGTGGCATATGCCCGTGCCGGTCTCAATGCATGGAACCTTGGCGTTCTGCATGCAGCTTTTTATCAGCCCGGCGCCGCCCCTGGGTATGAGGAGGTCTATGAGTCCCTCGGCCTGCATTATCTCCAGTGCGCTTGCTCTGGTGGTGTCCTCAACCAGTCCAACGAGGTCCTCGGGAAGTCCCGCGTCAGCAAGACCCTTCTTAAGCGCCTTGGTTATGGCGAAATTGGATCTGAACGACTCCTTGCCGCCCCTCAGCACCGCCGCGTTGGCGGACTTTATGGCCAGAGACGCCGCGTCCGACGTAACGTTCGGCCTGCTCTCGTATATTATTGATATGACGCCCAGCGGCACCGCGGTCTTCTTAATTACCAGCCCGTTGGGCCTTACGACCTCCGCGAGCACCTTCCCTACCGGATCCGGAAGAGCCGCTACGTCTCTTATCCCGTCCGCCATGCCCTTTATGCGCTCCCTGGAGAGCATCAGCCGGTCTATCATTACCGCGCCGTATTTTTCCCTGGACGCTTCCACGTCCTCAGCGTTGGCTTTAAGGATATCCGCAGTCGCCTCTTCCAGGCGGTCCGCCATGGCCAGAAGCGCCTTGTTTCTGGTGCCTGTGTCCGACGCCGCCAGTACCGGCGCCGCCTGCCTTGCGTTTTTAATTATCTCTGATGTAGTCTTCATGATATTACCCGTAAACAGCGTCTTCGCCGATGGCTGCTGAATACACTCCCGCACGCCGATTGTTGCTGAATGCACTCCCCCACGCCGACGACCGCTATGCTTTCTTACCTACGAACAGCGTCCCGGCGACCTTGCCTTCCATTATGTCGTACAAGCTCTGCTCGTTAGCGCCGTTGATTATCGCCATGTCTATGCCGTTCTTCATGCAGATCTTAGCCGCGCCCAGCTTGGTAGCCATGCCGCCCGTTCCGAGCGCGCTGCCCTTTTCGCCGCCCAGCGCCATGATCTCGTCCGTAAGCTCCTCTACGACCGGTATAAGCTTAGCGTCCGGGTCCTTTCTGGGATCCGCGGTGTAGAGCCCGTCTATGTCCGACAGAAGCACCAGCAGGTCCGCCTTTACGCCCGCGGCGACCAGAGCGCCCAGCGTGTCGTTGTCCCCCACGCCGTACTCCACGGTAGAGACGGTATCGTTCTCGTTTATTATCGGAAGCGCCTTAAGTTCCAGCAGCCTCTCCACGGTATTGGCGAAGTTGCTGTACCGCGAGGCGTCGCTTAGGTCGTCCCCGGTTATCAGGATCTGCGCCACGGTATGACCGTGCTCCGTAAACATCTTGTCGTATGTGTACATCAACTCGCACTGACCCACGGCCGCGCAGGCCTGTTTGCCCGGCATGTCCTTCGGCTTTTCGGAAAGCTTAAGTTTGCCTACGCCCATGGCCGTAGCGCCCGAAGACACCACTATAAGCTCGCAGCCGCTGTTCTTTATGTCGCTGAGGACTTTGCACAGCGCCTCCATGTGGCGTATGTTAAGCCGCCCTGTGGAATATGTGATGTTCGATGTCCCTATCTTGACTACTGCTCTCATATTTCGCTCCGATGATCTACCGCCGGTTTTATACACAAATAATCTATTAATTGCTTTGTTGCATTATAACAAAAGAACGCCTGAAAATTCAAGCGTTCTTTACAATTCTGATCGTCCTGCTTCACATCGTAAAGTTGTCGAAGTAGCCCTGGATCCAGATTATCGGAGTGCCCTTATCGCCGGAGCCGGAGGTAAGATCGCACAGAGAACCCAGAAGGTCGGTCAGCTGCCTGGGCGTGGTGCCCTCGGAAGCCATGTTGCCCACAAGATCGGACTCCTTAGCCTTTATAGCATCGGAGATGGCGTCCTTAAGAGCATCGCCGGAAAGGTTCGCGAAATCGTTGTCCGCCAGATACTTAAGCTTAAGCTCGTTGGGCTGTCCCACAAGACCTGCGGTATGAGCCGGGCTTACTACCGGATCCGCAAGCTCCCAGATCTTGCCAACGGGGTCCTTGAACGCTCCGTCGCCGTAGATCATTACTTCTATGTGCTTGCCGGTGGCTGCCCTCAGGCGCTCCGCGATGCCGTCCACTATGGGCTGGCAGTCTCTGGGGAAGAGCTTTACCTTGTCTTCCGTGGCCTTGTTGCTGCCCAGCAGACCGAACTGCTCGTTGCAGCCGGAACCGTTAACGGGAGCGTTGAGTATGTCGTCCATGCCCAGAACGATCTCCGCGCCGGCGGCCTTAAGGAGCCTCTTGCTGCGTTCTCTGGTGTGGATGTCGCAGGTGATGACGTTCTTGGTGTAGTTAAGGATGGCGCGCACGTCGTTGGCGAAGATTATCTCCACGTTGGCGCCCTCTTCCTGGATCAGCTTCTTGTAGTACTCGATGTAGTCTACGCCGGTAAATCTATGCTTCTCGAAGCCGAAGTACGATCTCCACTGGGGCTCGCTGAGTACGTCGCGGAACGGGTCCACGCCGGCCTCGTCCACCTTGTCAACGGAGATAAGGTGGTTTCCTACCTCGTCGGAGGGGTAGCTGAGCATGAGATAGATCTTCTTTGCTGCTTTGGCCATGCCGCGCAGGCATATGGCGAAGCGGTTCCTGGAAAGGATCGGGAAAACTACGCCGAATTCGCCGCCCGGGATCTTTGCCTTAATGTCGTCCGCAATATCCTGGGTGGTCGCGTAATTGCCCTGAGCCCTTGCAACGACGGACTCCGTGACTGCAACTACGTCGCGGTCGCAGAATTCTATGCCGTGTTCCTCGCTGGCCTTAAGCACGCTGTCGGCAACGATCTTTACGATGTCGTCACCTTCCCTGATGATGGGTGCTCTGACGCCCCTGGATACTGCTCCTATGCATCTTTCCATTGTGATGTCCTCCTTGAAAAGACTGTATATGAATGATTTTTAAAACATAGTTGATCCGCCGGGCTGTATGCCCTAAGCGCTGTCTGCCGAGCGGTCGTTCGTCCGCGGCGGTCCGCGCTACCTGTCGTAGAACAGGAGCGGGTTGAGCGGCGTGCCCTGATAGTGTATCTCGAAGTGGACGTGCGGTCCCGTGGATACGCCCGTGGAGCCCACCTTGCCTATTACCTTGCCCTGGTAGACTTCCTCGCCTACCTTGACGTCTATCTCGCTCTCGTGGCCGTACCAGGATTCGTACCCGCCGCCGTGGCTGATTATTATCAGCAGTCCATACGCGCCGCGCCTTCCGGCAAACGTTACCGTTCCGCCGTCCGCAGCGTAGATGGGCGTACCGTACGCGCAGGCAACGTCTATTCCCTTATGGTTGGTGGACGCGCCGGCGGTCGGAGCCACACGGTAGCCGAAATAGTCGGAAATGATATATCTGGCCTTTATCGGGAACAGCCAGGTACCAGAGCCGCTCCTCTGCGGGATCTCCTTGGTGCCCTGCTTGTAGACCGCGTCCACAGGCTCGGAGATCGTTGTGTTAGACTGCTCGAACCTGGATATCTCCTTGCCGTTTATGGTCTGTACCACCGCCACTATGCGCTGGATGCCCGGCTTGCCCTCCCGCTGCAGTATCACCTCGTCCTGATACATGCTGGAGTCCCTTACGTATTTGACGCCATACGAAGTCTCTTCGTCGTAAGTTACGTTTGCCGCGGCATATACCGTTACCAGCGGATTCGGAGCTTCGTCGTCGCGCAGATCCTTTACGGAGCCGGTCTCTATGTAGCGCGCCGCGTCGTCCGGGTTCCACAGATCGGACAGGTTGACGTTTACCTCCTCGATGGATATCTCCTCTTCGAAGGATACGGACGTGTAATCCCAGCCTTCCTGCTTGGGCGCGAAGTATTCCTTAACCGCGGCAATGATGGCGTCCGCGGTCTCCGGCTTGTCCATTACCGCCACCTGCTTGCCGTTTATGGCGATGGCGTAGCCGGTCACATGTATGTCGCTCATGTAAGTGAGCGTATTGAGTATGTCGTCCTGACTGTCCGTATCGATGCCCAGTCCGAACACCCTCTTGAACTCTATGTCTCGTTCAGCGTTGAAGCTTATGTTTGCTCCTGCGTTCTGGGCCAGTCTGTCGCCCAGCAGCTCTATGGTCTGGTAGACGTCGCGCTTGGTCTTTGCCGTGCCCAGCGGTCTTCCGAAGTAGCTGTACTGGTAGGCCGACATTGACGTTACAAGTATCAGTCCCAGCGAGACCGTCACCACTATCGTAGCGAATATCTGGAAGATCGCCCTCTTGTGAGCGTCGACCCACACGCGCAGGTCCCAGAGCTTTTCCCACAGGTAGCGAAGCCCCGCCCCCAGATAATAGAAGATCTTAATGAACAGATTTACTATGAACACGAAGATGCCCAGGAAGTCGTACAGAAGCTTGTACAGGAAGTTCCAGAGCGTATCCGCGGCTTTGTGGGCCGCCGTAAACACAGGCTCGTACGCGTCGTGCAGCACTTCGCCGTAGATCTCGGCCTTGTTCTCGGCGCTGCAGTAAGCGAGGTTCTTCACCTTTACGCGAGCCTCTTTAAGGCCTTTTACAAGCCTCGCGGTCCTGCGGAAGACGCCCTCGCCCCTCTTTACCGGAGCCTGCGTCAGCGCCGCGCGTTTGGACTTGTATATGACCAGAGTTTCGCCTGCCGTATCGAATTGTAGGTTTTCGTTATTTGCCATTTTCCTTAAGTAATCTTTCCGCTTTCTCCTTGTAGCACGAGCATCTGCTGCCGTCGTCCAGTATGCCGGTGTCCCTGCATCTGGGGCAGTCGTAGACAGCCTCGAGCGCGTTGGCGGCATAGCCGTTCTCCGCAAGGAGCCTTGTCTTTTCAATGTTCAGCGCTTCCATGCGCTTCTTCTGCCTTTCGACCTCCTCCGCGCCTGCTTTGTTGAGCATGGCTCTCGATACCGCGAATCCGCAGTCCCTTATCTCCGCGACTATCTCCTTTACGCGGGGGATCCTTGCGTATACTTCTTCGCGGACGCGGGCGGTCCTGGCCTCGTTCTCGCGGCGGGTCTTTTCGTACAGAGCCTCCACCCTGGCGAAGATATCCTCGCGGCTTACGGTCTCCGGACTCTGGTTCTTTTCATTCCAGCGGCCCACCAGTATGGTATTCAGATAGTTAATGTTAGGATTGCTGATCCCGGTGGTCTTCTTGCAGGCGTCCTTTACCTCGTCCAGCGAGAATCCCAGCTTGTCGAACCAGCTGTCTATTATGCGTTTTTCGGGCTCCGTGGCGCTTCTGTGGAAGCCAAGCTCCTTCATTACTGCTCTGTAATAATTGTAGTGCCTGTCCTCCGCGCCCAGAGCGTCCTCCACCTGGGCGGCTGTGGTGTAGCCTTTCGCCCTCCAGTCCTTAAGGATGGCGCCCACGTAGCGGAAGCGGTTGCTCTTGCCTCTTTCCGTGCAGTATTTGTATCCGAGAAGTATCACTTCCGGCGACATTCCGTACTGGCTCACCCAAAGAGCGATCTCCTGGGGCTCGCCGGATTCCAGCAGCCTGCCGGTCGCAGTTTCTATGTTTCTTAAGAGCTCGGAGTAATCCGCGTCGTCCAGAGCGAAGGGCCCTTCCTGCGCGGGCTGAGAGCCCTGCGGCCTTCTGCCGAAGACGATCTCGCGTATGTTCAGCAGTTCTATGCCGTACTTTCCGGGGGTCCTGGGGTCCGCGGTCTTTCTGACTATGCCCTGCTTGACCCAGTAATCCCAGGCTTCTTCCAATTCCGCAAGGCTTATGCGCAGCTTCCTGGCCATGGAGTCCGCGTCCGACGGAATGCCCGCCTCCGCGTTCATGGATGCCAGAAGATACGCTTTTACGGCATTAGAAGGCGCTCCGGGCATGTACTCGGAGATGAACAGGTTGTCCACCTTTGTATCGTACAGAAAGTAGTTTTGTATGTTCTGCTTCTTAAAGTCCATGTCTGTCGGCTGCTTTTTTGCAGCATTCCGATGTCCTGTTCCGTCTTAGTATCATTCCTGGGGCGGCTGCGCCGCTTCGTCCCTGGCTATGTTTACGAACTTGGTAAACCTCGGCTGCCAGCCCAGAGTCACCTTTCCGGTCTCGCCCATCCTCTGCTTGGCCAGGATGACCTCGCAGAGATTCTTTGGCTCGTAGCCGTCCTTGTTGCGGTTGTAGTAGTCCTCGTTGAAGAGGAACATTACCACGTCCGCGTCCTGCTCTATTGCGCCGGATTCGCGCAGGTCGGAGAGGATCGGCCTCTTGTCGCCCTGGCGCTGCTCCACCGCTCTCGACAGCTGCGAAAGCACTATCACCGGGCAGCGGAGCTCTCTGGCCAGCTGCTTAAGGTATCTGGATATCTGCGAGACTTCCTGCTGACGGTTCTCGCCGCCGGCCGCCTTGTCCGCGGACATCATCTGCAGATAGTCCACGATCACCAGGTCTATGGGCTTTTCCTGCCCTATCCTGCGGCATTTGTTGCGTATCTCCATAACGCCTATGCCGGGGGTATCGTCTATTATTATGTCCGCGTCCGCGAAGCGCAGGGCCGCGTCGCTTATGCTCTCCCAGTCCTCCGCCGAAAGGTTTCCGGTGCGCAGCTTGTTGCTGTCCACCCTGGCCTCCATGGCCAGAAGCCTCATGCCCAGCTGCTCCTTGCTCATCTCCAGCGAGAAGATGACCACGCGCTTGCCCTGCTTAAGAGCCGCGTACTGAGCAACGTTGAGCGCGAATGCGGACTTGCCCATGGACGGACGGGCCGCCAGGATTATGAGATCCGAATTCTGGAAACCGGAGGTCTTCTTGTCCAGGTCGTTGAAACCGGAGGGTATTCCGGGTAGCCTTCCGCCGTTGGCCTCCACCTCGTGGATGGTCTTTATGTTCTGTTCCAGCACGTCCTTTAAGGTCGTGAACTGGTTGTGCTGCCTGCTTCCGGCTATGTCGAAGATGACGGTCTCCGCGTGGTCCAGGACAAGCTGGCTGTCGATGTTCTCCGCGTAGCTCTTCTCCACAATGTCCGAAGAAGCGCTGATAAGGTTCCGCAGAACGGCCTTCTCCGCGACTATCTTGGCGTACTGCACCGCGTTAGCCGTGGTCGGGACTTCGTCGGCCAGACCGGATATGTAGGATCTTCCGCCCGCCGCGTCCAGGGCCTTGCGGCTCTTGAGCGCCTCCGCTACGGTAACTATGTCTATCGGCTTGCTCTCTTTCGCAAGCTCGTACATCGCGGAATAGATCTCTTTGTGCGCGGGGGAATAGAAGTCTTCGGGCTTGATGTAGTCCGAGACCTTGTAATAGCAATCCCTGTCTATCAGTATGGACCCCAGGACGCTCCGCTCCGCGGGCTCCGAATGAGGGGGTATCCTTTCTATCTGAGGCATTTCGTACTCCTGTTCCGATCCGTTAATGGTTGAACTGAAATTCAGTTACTGCTTCGCTATAACGTTCAGTTTCAGGGCCGCGGTTATTCCCTGATAGAGCTTAAGCTGCACCGTCGCCGGGCCTTCCTGCTTTATGGGGTTGTCCATCGCGATCTTTTTCTTGTCCAGCTCTATCTTGTACTCTTTGAAGAACGCGTCCGCTATGTCCTTGGCGGTTACCGCTCCGAAAAGCCTTCCGCCTTCTCCGGCCTTGGAGTAGATGTCCACAGGAGCTGCGGCTTCGATCTTCTTCTTAAGATCCTCGGCTACGGCCTTGTCCATGGCGCGCTGGGCCTCTATCTCCGCGCGGCGCTTCTCCAGCACCTTAAGATTGCCTTCGGTGGCCTCCATTACAAGGCCCTTGGGGATGAGGAAGTTCCTTGCGTAGCCGTCGGAAGCGTTAGCCACCTCGCCGGCTTTGCCCAGTCCTTTAACGTCCTTAAGCAGTATGACCTTCATGTTTATATCCTCCTAAAGCAGTTTTTCGTCTCTTAATATGGCCACGACCAGAGCGATCGCTTCTTCCGGCCCTACGTCCGTCTGAGCCGCCGCCACCGTCTGATGGCCGCCTCCGCCCAGTCTTTCCATTATCGTCTGTACGTTTATCTTTCCTGCGGACCTTGCGGAGATCATGGTCTTGGCTCCTCCGCGTCCTGCTACGAACGCCGCTTCCACGTCGCGCATCTCCAGCAGCTCGTCCGCCACCTGCGATACAAGCACCTGCATGGACGGATCGCTCTCTCTTGTGTAAGCTACCGCTATGCCGTTGTTCAGCACTTCCACGCTGGATACTATCCTGGCTTTCTTCTGATAGAAATCCAGGCCTATCTTGAAGTATCCCTTTACGTTGGCCATGTCGGCGCCGCTGCGCCTCAGCCACGAAGCCGCCTCGAAGGTCCTTACGCCTGCGTTTACGGTGAAGCTCTTGGTGTCCAGAGCAATGCCGGAAAGCAGCGCCTCTGCCTCGAAGCGCGTTATCTCTCCGCGGTCTCCGGAATACTGCAGAAGCTCGGAGACCAGCTCCGACGTGGAACTTGCGTATGTTTCCATGTAAGCCAGAAGAGCGTTCTCCACTGCGTCTCCGGCTTTTCTGTGATGATCTATTACCGCTATCTTCTTGGCGGACTGGATAAGTCCCGGGAACTCCGAGATGGCCGGACGGTGATGGTCCACCATCACCAGCAGGCTGTTGTCGCCCAGAAGCTCCAGCGCCTGCGCGTGTCCTACGAACGTATATTTATCGAGGCTCTTTGCCGCGTTGTATATAAGGTCTACGCCTTCGCCGGGATCTTCCAGAACTATTGCCGCCTGCTTTCCGCTGTTGCTTACCAGGGCGTAGATGCCCAGCGCTGCGCCGAAGCAGTCCAGGTCCGGACGCGTGTGACCCATTATCACCACGTTGTCCGAGCCCTCAATCAGCTGCGAAAGGATGTGAGCCATTACGCGGCTCTTGCCCTTGTTGCGCTTTTCGACCGCCGGAAGTGCTCCGCCGTAATATTCGGTCTCGCCTTCCAGATTCCTTACCACAGCCTGGTCGCCGCCTCTGCCAAGAGCCAGATCCAGCGCCGCGGAAGCTCCTTCCTGAAGCGCCTCCAGCGTTCCGTCACCCTCGCAGACGCCTATGGACAGAGACGCCGGGAAGTCCGCGTTGGTCTCTATGTCGTGCATGGCATTGAGGATGGGGAAGCGCATGGTGCGCAGGGGCTCCAGGTACTTATGCTCGAACACCATAAGGTATCTGTCCATCCTGGCACGCAAAAGCACCGCGTCCAGACCTATGGCCCAGTTATGAACGGTCTTGTCTATGGCTGCGGCTATGCTGGACTGCTCCTCCACGGGGCTTGCCTCCAGCATGTCGTCGTAGTTGTCCACGTTTATGTAAGCGGCGCAGGGGCGGGTGTCCGCCATGTAGGCCTTGGTGTCTTCCAGTTCCGTGGTATCCGCGAAGAAGAGCATCCTTCTTTCGTGGCCGCGAAAGTCCGCGTCCGCTCCGGTTACCTTAAAGCACCTGCCGCTTATGGTGGCTTCGATCTGCGTGTCCGCGGAATCGAAGAACGGCTTTACCGATCCGGTGTTGATGGTGGTGTGCAGAAGGTTCTGGTCCTCGAAGAACTTGTCGAACGAGGGGTTGGACCATATTACGTCGCCGCTTCTGGAGACCACGCAGACGAGCAGCGGAGCTCCGTTGCTGAAAGCCTCCACGTAGCCTTCGTGCTCCTTGATGACGGTCTTCTCGTTCTTCTCCAGCGTCCTCTCCACGAAGTTCTGGGTGTAGCGGAGATGGAAGAAATAGACCGCCGCCGCGATGAACAGCGCCGCAAGCCCAACGTACATGTTGAACCACATTATCACGGCGCCCATCACGAGCATCACGATCAGCCCTATTATCATGAACGGCTGAGATAATTCTTTTGCCAGTTTTTTATTCATATGTCTTCCCTAACTTTGCGCATCAGACAAAATGACATCATATTATATCACAAACGGCGCAATTTTGGGTGAATTATGGTATAATAACCGACATGAGGATCAGAAAAAATCCAAGCTCTCTTCCCGCGGAAGAGATACAACTTATAACCGGGGCTTCCGACGCGCTGGCCCACCCGCTGAGGGTGGAACTTTTCCGTTACATCTACACGGAGAATCTGGCGCGCAGATCCGTATGCAACAAGGATCTTGTGGCGGAATTCGGCTACTCCCAGTCCACGATCTCGCAGCACATGCGCAAGCTGCTGGTGTCCGGCCTTGTGGAGGCCCGCAACAAGGAGACCTACGCCTACTATTTCGTGAATCTGGGCGTCCTGGGCAAGTACCTGGACAGCGTCAGAAAGCTGAACACTCCGCTGCCTTAAGCATCTTTCAAAAAACCAAATGCTCCGCTTTCCGCGGAGCGTTTTTTCATTTGTGGTAGGTCTCGCCGGCGTTTATCTTGAAGGCCCGGTATATCTGCTCCAGAAGTATCACCCTCATCAGCTGGTGCGGGAAGGTGAAGTCGGAGAACGAAAGCCTGAAGTCCGCGGCGCGAAGCACATCTTCCGAAAGCCCCAGCGAACCTCCGATCACGAAGACCACGCGGCTCTTGCCTTCCAGACCAAGAGCGGATATCTTTTCCGCCAATCCCTCCGACGTAAGGCGTTTTCCGTTTACGGCTAAAGCGATTATGAGGCTCTGCGGCCCGGGCTGGAGCTTTGCGAGTATGGACTCGCCCTCCGCCCTTATGACTGCCGCCTCGTCCGCCGGGGAACTGCCGCGCAGCCTTTCCTCCGGAAGCTCGGTAACCGTAAGCCTGGCAAAGCGGCCGAGCCTTTTGATGTACTCGTCCGCCGCGTCCTGCCAGTATATTTCTTTAAGCTTGCCTACGCAGATAATTTCTATGTTCATGAAGTGATGCCACCGCCCGGCCGCCGTTCTAAAAAAGTTCCGGTAATAAAGAAGACGGCTGACGCCAAGCGGCGCCGGCCGTCCTGCATTCTGCTATTAATTTACTCCGCTGGAAAGCACTACTTCCGTGCTGTATTCCACGCCTGCCCTGAGATATGTGACGTTAACGGTATCGCCGTCCTTGTAGGACACGAGGACTGTGTTGATCCTGTTCATCGTTCCGACTTCCGTGCCGGCAACGTTGATGATTATGTCGCCCTTCTGGATGCCTGCCGCCGCGGCGCCGCCGTTCTCGGAGATGCTGTAGACGTAGATGCCTCTGGAAGTTCCGTAGCGGGTCTTGTATTCATCCGCGTCGTATCCGTTGCTCTCCTCAAGACCTATGCCGGTGATGCCCAGATAGGCCCTCTCGAACCTGCCGGTCGCCTTTATCTGCTCCACTATCGGCTTTGCGGTGTTGACCGGGATTGCGAATCCCATGCCCTCGCCGGACGTGGCCTTGGCGGAGTTGATGCCTACGACCTGTCCCGCGCTGTTTACGAGCGGTCCGCCGGAGTTGCCGGAGTTGATGGTAGCGTCGGTCTGAAGGAGACCTTCCATCGTAGTGGTGTTATAGCCGCTGCCGGAAGAAACTTCTATGGTCCTTTCCAGGCCGGAGATTATGCCCTGGCTCATGGAGAACTTGAACTGCAGTCCCAGAGGGTTGCCTATGGCCGCCGCGTAGGAGCCGACCTTGACTGTGTCGGAATCGCCCAGCTCGGCCGCGACAAGGCCGGAGGCGTCTATCTTGACTATCGCCAGATCCAGCGTCGCGTCGTTCCACAGGACCTTGCCGTCGAACTCTCTGCCGTCGTAAAGATATATCGTAACTGTTCTGTAGTTGCCGTCGTTTATAACGTGGGAGTTGGTCAGGATGTAGCCCGCCTCGTCGACCACGAAGCCCGTTCCCTGAGCGGTAGCGAGCGATTTGCCGCCGCCTCCGCCGAAGAAGTAGGAGTAGCCGCCCATGGACGTTTCGTAAGAAGTCTCTATGCCGACCACGGACGGAAGGACCTTATCGGCTATGGCTTCGCCGATGTTGGGATCCTGTGTGTGGACCACGGTCGTCTGCTGGGACGCCGGAACCGTTCCCGTCTGCACATCTTCGGTCGTTTCCACGGGGGTCTGCTCCGTGGGTCTGGGCCCGAACAGCGACGTCTGCAGTTTGCCCGTGTCTACGCGCGACGCCAGAAGGCCGCCGGTGAATCCGCAGCCCAGGGCAAGCACCGCCACAAGTATCAGTATAAGCACTCTTCTTCTGTTATCCATGTTTACCGCCTCGAATCATAGTATGTACAGCGGGCTGCGCTCCGTTCTGGAAAGCACCTCTATCCGGAGATCGCCGCCGGGCACGAAGCCTTCCGCTGCAAGGATATTGCTCATCGTTGCCAGCGCCATCTGCGGGAAGTTGTTCTCCTTGCTCAGGTGCGCCAGCAGCACAAGTCTGCTCTTTTCAGCGCCTTCCAGCCGCTCCAGTTTGAGCAGCTCCAGCACTGCGTTCGCAGCAGCTTCGTTGGACAGGTGGCCGCGGTCGCTCAGGATCCTCTGCTTCAGGAACCACGGGTAGCGACCCATCCGGAGAACGCTTTCATCGTGGTTGGATTCCAGCACCAGCACGTCGCTGCCCTTCATGCCCTGAAAGGCTTCCTCCGTGACGTACCCGGTGTCCGTTACCAGCGTTATCTTTCTTCCGCCGGCCGAGAAACAGAATCCCGTGGAGTCCGCCGCATCGTGCGACGTGGGGAACGTGCCTACTTCGATGCTGCCGATCCGGAAAGTGTCCCCGGGCGCGAATGCCCGGACGTTCTCCAGTTCCTGCGAGAACGGTATGCCCAGAAGCGTGCCCCGGCTGGCGTAGACCGCCGCGCCGGATGTTCCGCAGACCGCCTTAAGGCCTTTTATATGGTCCGTATGCTCGTGAGTTACGAGCACCGCGTCCACGTCCCCAAGCGAAAGCCCCAGAGCCGAAAGGTCCCGGGCCGTCTGCTTCGCGCTTATTCCCGCGTCCACCAGCAGTACGGAGTCTTCGTTTCTTATAAGAAAGCAGTTTCCGCTGCTGCCGCTCGCGAGCGAGCATATCGCCAAATTCATCTGCTGCACGTTAATTATCCCTTTTGGTTGTGAAGAATGCGTGTTTTAATTATCAACACTCGGTATAAATTATCATTATTTTACACGGAAAATGCAAGGGGCTTTTGTGTAAGCGCCCGAAGTTCGGCGGTATTGGGCAAACGGCTTATCTTATGGCGCCTGGACGCGGACCGCTTGATCGCTTATTTCTTGCGCCGCGCTTCGCGTTTAAGGTATAATTAAGTGTTATGAAGACAGTAAACATCTACACAGACGGCGCGTGCGCCGGAAATCAGGAAGAGCGCAACATCGGCGGATGGGGTAGCGTGCTGGAATACCGCGGCCGCGAAAAGGAACTTCACGGCGGCGAGATCGACACCACCAACAACCGCATGGAACTGACCGCGCTCATAGAGGCTCTGTCGGTCCTTAGGGAGGACGGGCTTAAGCTGCGCATCTTCTCCGACAGCTCTTATCTGGTCAACTGCTTCCGCAGGAAGTGGTACGTTTCCTGGCAGAAGAACGGATGGAAGAATTCTAAAAAACAGCCGGTCGAGAACCGCGAACTCTGGGAAAAACTGCTCGGTCTTCTGGAGGGCGATCTGGCGGAGTTCTACCTGGTAAAAGGCCACCAGAAACTGCTGGGCGGCGGGGAGGCGTCTAACTCCATCGCCTATCGGCGATTTACGGAGAATAACGGGCCGGGATTCAGTTACGACGAGTTCGAGAAGATCGTGGAATACAACAACCGCTGCGACGCTCTGGCAAATGTGTTCATCAGTGAGCAAAAGGAGCTGCCATGGGATTGATAAAACTGATCAACACAGGCGTGTTTTCCCGTCTGTTCGATTTTTCCGTCCCGGCGGTAAGCATCCTGATGTGGGCCGGATTCGCGGTCGGTCTGGTCGTTCAGATCTTCATGAATAAAAAGCCCGCGAAACTGAGCGGCCGCTATCTGCTTGCGCTGATCGTAGTGGTCCTGATGCTGATCTGCGAGTTTACGCAGTACGGCAGGATACTGCCCGGAAACCAATATGTTATTTACGCTTACGCTATCCTGGTCTGCATGCTGGTCGGCCTTGCGATACCGGCGATCGCGCTGTGGATACGAAACAAGAAGGCTCCAAGCAGCGCTGCGTCGAATGACGCGAACATGGCGCCAGGCAGCGCTGTGGGTAGCGCAGAGGACAAGCCCACGAAAGAGGCGGAATGATGGACGAACGGCACGCGCGCACTAAAATGTTAATAGGCGATGAAGCATTGGAAATACTGCGAAATTCCCGTGTTGCTGTGTTTGGGGTTGGCGGAGTAGGCGGCTTTGCGGCCGAAGCTCTGGCCCGAAGCGGAGTAGGCGCCATCGACCTGATAGACGCGGACGACATAGCGGAGTCCAACCTGAACCGCCAGATAGTTGCACTTACAAGCACGCTGGGAAAAGGCAAGGCGGAGACTGCCGCCGCAAGGATACACGACATAGATCCTTCTGTTCGCGTTACCGTCCATAAGATCTTTTATCTGCCGGACCGGCGCGGGGACATAGACTTTACAAAGTTCGATTACGTTGTGGACGCCGTGGACACCGTGGCTGCAAAGCTGGACATCATAGCAAGCGCAACACAGGCAGGGGTCCCGGTGATCTCCGCCATGGGATGCGGCAACCGTCTTGACCCGTCGAAGCTGCAGATCTGCGACATCAACAAGACTTTCAACGATCCGCTGGCCAAGGTCGTTCGGCGCAAACTGAAGGACCTGGGGATAAAGAAGCTGGACGTGGTGTTCTCCACGGAGCTGCCTCTGGTAAAGCAAGGGAGCCGTAAAGATGTGAACGGCGGACCGGAAACATCCGCAGATGCCCCTGCTGCCTATGCTACTGGCGACGATGCCTCTGCTGACAATGCTCCTGCCGGCAAGACCGCTCCGGCATCCATGATATTTGTGCCTGCGTGCGCCGGATTGATGATGGCGGGACATGTCTGCAGGAAACTGACCGGCATCTGAGCCGGCAGTATTTCGGAAGCGTCGCGCTGTATGTGCGGAGAGTTCGCGCTGTTTATCAGGGGAAAAACTATAAAACATTAAAAAAACCGCTCTTTTCCGAGCGGTCTTTTCTATATATTTGATTGTTTGATTTTAGATCGTTTATATGTTATTGGATCGTTCGCTGCCGTTTAATGGTCTCAGAGCTTTCCTACAGCCCTCTCCTATTTCAGGTCCATAAGCAGTTCCACCAGCCTGTCGAGCTCGTCCTTGGAGTAGTACTCGATCTCCAGTTTGCCCTGCTTTTCCGTGCCGTTGATGCGGACCTTGGCGCCGAGGCTCTCCGTCAGCGACTGCTCTACCGAGCGGATCTCCTCGTTTCTGGTCTTTCCTTTGGCGGCTTTTCTGCGGCCGCGGGTCTTGGTACCGGTGTAGCTCTCGATCTGACGCACCGACCATCCCTCTTTTACCGCCTTGGCGGCGGCTTCGAGCTGGAGCGCCTCAGAGGAAAGGCCAGCGATGGCCCTGGCGTGACCGGCGGAAAGCGCCTTTCCGGACACCATCTTGCGTATCTCTTCCGGAAGCTTGGCTATTCTGATCGAGTTCGTAACGTAGGATCTGGATTTTCCTATCGCTTTGGCCGCTTCTTCCTGCGTCAGTCCGTAGTTTCCGATTATCTCTATGATGCCGTCGGCTTCCTCTATGGGATCCAGGTCCTCGCGCTGCATGTTTTCGATCAGCGCGTAGAAAGCGTTCTGCCTTTCGGTCAGTTCTCTTACGATGGCAGGAATGCTCTTGAGGCCGGCGAGCCTTGCAGCTCTCCATCTGCGTTCGCCGGCGACAAGCTCGTAGCCTTTCGCGGCCGGGCGCAGCAGCACCGGCTGTATCATCCCGTGCTCTTTGATGGAGTCCGCAAGCTCCTGAAGTGCCTCCTGGTCGAAGTTCTTTCTGGGCTGCGCAGCATTGGGCTTGATGTCGTTCAGACCGATGTATACCACCGATTCAACGGGATCCGACGCCTTGGAAGCGCGCGATTGTGCGGGCTTTGAGGCCTTATTCTTGTTGGTTTCATCGCCTATTGACGATTTAGCGGGTTCCAGCACGGACGCGGGTTCGGTAAGCGGGGATTCGGCAAAGAGATACTCAAGCCCTCTGCCCAATCCTCCTCGCCTTTTATCTGCCATTTTCTTCCTCCGTTCTCAGGAATTCGTCCGCGAACGCCATGTAAGCTCTGGCGCCCTTGGACTTGGGATCGTAGCTCGTAATGGGCATTCCGTAGCCGGGAGCCTCCGCGAGCCTAACGTTTCTGGGGATGACGGTAGAATACATCTTGTTTCCGAAGAAGCGCTTAACTTCATCCGCGACCTGTATGGAGAGGTTAGCCCTTCCGTCGAACATGGAAAGGATGACACCCTGGATGCCGAGCCTTGGATTGAAGCTTCTTCTGACAAGATCTATGGTGCTGACGAGCTGGCTTACGCCTTCCAGCGCGTAGAATTCGCACTGTATAGGTATCAGCACGGAATCCACGGCTGTAAGAGCGTTTATGGTAAGAAGGCTGAGGCTGGGCGGGCAATCCACGAAAATATAATCATAGCCGTCTCGGACTATGTCCAGGGCCCTCTTTAGCCTTTTCTCTCTTCCTTCCAGCTGTACAAGTTCTATCTCCGCGCCTGAAAGATCAACGCTTGCGGGAATTATGTCCATGTTCTGGACCTTTGTATTATAAATGGTGGTGTACGGATCTATTCCGTCCACAACAAGAAGGTCGTAACTGGTGGCTTCCAAAGATCTTTTGGAGATCCCCAGGCCGCTGGTGGTATTGCCCTGCGGGTCTATGTCCAGAACAAGGACCTTTTTACCCTTTAGGGCCAGGCATGCTGCCAGATTGATGTTCGTCGTGGTCTTTCCCACGCCGCCCTTCTGATTAAAAATAGCGATTGCTTTTCCCATTTTTTCTCCCTTAGATGAAGTCTCTTTTGTGCTTTAATTATACCACTTTAGCGTTTTGTCTTCTATATTTGTTTTGGTAATTACGGTACAATTATTTACACATTGTTTCACGTGAAACATTTGCCTGCGGCAAGACCGGACCACGCATGTTTCACGTGAAACGTTTGCAGACAGCAGGCGTCGGGCCTCCGATGTTTCACGTGAAACATCGAAAAACAACAACATATGGTACATGATAAATACAGAAATACAAAATGACGCGTTCCCGCGTCATTTTCATTACATGCAACAGGGCAGGACCTGCCTGCTCCGCCGTTGTTCCGGATCGCTTCAGTGTCCGCTTCAGTGGTTACCGGTCACTTGAGCGGCTGCTTGGCGGGAAGCCCGGCTTTCCTCGGATACTTCTTTGCGCAGGGAGAGATCTTCTTTATCACAACGAAAACGTGGTCGTTATCCTCTTCGCCGTATCTTACGATCCTCTGTTCTCCTCCGCCGAGCGTTTTGACCGCGTTCTCCGCGGCTGCTATCTCTTCCGCAGCCGAAGCGGTCTTATACGCAACGAAATATCCTCCCACCTTTACAAAAGGAAGGCAGTACTCGGCGAGAGTACTCATGTTGGCGACTGCCCTGGAAGCCACGATATCAAAGCTTTCGCGGTAAGCGGGCCATTTTGCCAGATCCTCGGCGCGCATGTTAAGAACGTCCACGTTCTCCAGACCCAGCTCATCCGCAGCAGTTGCAACGACTTTCAGCTTTTTCGCTACGCTGTCCAGCAGGTAGAATTCCTTGTCCGGACAAGCTATAGCCAGAGGAAGCCCCGGGAAACCGCCCCCGGTCCCCAGATCCATTATCCTGCGGGCATCCTTAAACTCCGGCAGACGCAGGATCTCCAGGGAGTCCTCCACGTTCTTCTTCATGAACTCCGCGCGGTCCCTGATGGCGGTAACGTTTATCTTCTCGTTCCACTCCAGGATTATGTCCGCAAGCTTATTCAGTTTATCCTGGTATTCGTTTTCCATTCGTTTAAACCATTCTTCAAGCCTGAACAATGACACTGCCGCAACATTAAAGCCAACAGCCAGACTCGATATGTTGCAGTCGCAACACCGATACTAAGCTCCGGCCTCTATCTGTTGCGGTCGCAACGCAAATGCCGGCATTTAACGCTTTTACGTTGCAGCAGCAACTCACATCTGCGTTTTATCAATGCTTCCTTCTCATCCTCTCCAGCTGCACCAGCAGAACGTTTATGTCCGCAGGTGACACGCCGGATATCCTGGAAGCCTGGCCCACGGACACAGGCCTTATGTCCGTAAGCTTTTCGCGGGCCTCGTTGCGAAGCCCTTCCATGGACATGTAATCGATGTCCTCCGGGATCGTCTGCCCCTCAAGCTTCTTGAACTTTTCTATCTGCGCCAGCTGCTTTTCTATGTAGCCGCGGTATTTAAGGCTTACTTCCACCTTGGTCCGCACGTGGTACGACAGCGCCGGACGCTCCGGGTCCACCGCCGCAAGCGCGTCGTAGGTTATCTCCGGACGCCTCAGAAGCTCTGACAAACTTACGCGGTTGTCCAGCGGAGTTCCGCCCAGGCTCTCTATCAAAGGATTTGCCTCGGACGGCGTAACCGTTGTGTTTTCAAGCCTTTGGACCTCTTCCTCCATTGCTTTCTTATCCGCCAGGAACCTCTCCCAGCGCTCGTCGGACACCAGTCCTAATGCCCGGCCCTTCTCGGTCAGGCGCAGATCCGCGTTGTCCTGCCTTAGGATAAGACGGTACTCGGCGCGGGAGGTCATCATCCTGTACGGCTCGTTTGTGCCCTTGGTAACAAGGTCGTCTATTAGCACGCCTATGTACGCTTCCGAACGGTCCAGAACGAAAGGCTCCTTTCCGTCCAGATACAGCGCGGCGTTTATACCTGCGATCAGTCCCTGCGCGGCTGCCTCCTCGTATCCGGAAGACCCGTTGAACTGGCCCGCGCAGAAGAATCCGGGGTGCTCCCGGTGTTCCAGCGAAAGCTTAAGATCCATGGGGTCTATGCAATCGTACTCTATGGCGTACGCGGCGCGCACGAGCCTTATGTTTTCAAGGCCCGGGATGGTCTCGTAGAACTGCTGCTGAACGTCTTCGGGCAGCGAAGTGCTCATGCCCTGCAGGTACATCTCCTGCGTGGACAGGCCCTCCGGCTCCACGAACAGCTGGTGGCGCTCCTTGTCCGGGAAACGGTCCAGCTTGGATTCGATGGACGGGCAATATCTGGGACCTACACCCTCGATCTGGCCGCCGAACAGAGCAGATCGCCCGAAATTCGCGCGGATTATCTTATGAGTCTCCTCGTTGGTATAAGTCAGCCAGCACTTGGCCTGCTCTTTGTCTATGTTGTCGTTCATGAACGAGAACGGGACCGGGTGCGGATCGCCCTCCTGGACCTGCATCCTGCTGAAATCCAGCGAGCTTGCCAGACACCTTGCGGGTGTTCCGGTCTTGAAACGGCGCATATTAAAACCTTTATTTTTCAAGGATTCCGCCAGTATCGTAGAAGGAGACAGTCCGTTGGGACCGCTTTCAACGACGCTCTCGCCGATGAATATCTTTCCGCCAAGGAAAGTGCCGGTGGCGATGATCGCGGCGCGGCATTCGTAGTACGCTCCGGTCCTGAGCAGGACCCCGCGGACGCTGCCGTCTTCGGCAAAATCTATGTCCACGGCCTCGCCCTGCTTTAAAAGAAGGTGCTCCTGATTTTCCAGGACCTTCTTCATCTCCTCGTGATACCTGCGCTTGTCCGCCTGAGCTCTCAGGGAATGCACGGCCGGGCCCTTGGAAACGTTCAGCATCCTGGACTGGATGAAGGTCTTGTCTATGTTAAGGCCCATCTCGCCGCCCAGCGCGTCGATCTCGCGGACCAGGTGTCCCTTGCCCGTGCCGCCGACCGCCGGATTGCAGAACATGTTGGCCACGGCC
>JAEEGL011884825.1_pt1 | contig 24388 bp, 19 predicted proteins | sample 9134231 | NCBI WGS metagenome assembly JAEEGL01 (sample SAMN16246548, study PRJNA631951) | gut metagenome | biome: gut microbiome; feature: rumen; material: fiber-attached | host: Bos | place: Iran: Karaj | collected 2018-10
GCTCTTCCATCAGCGTGATGACGACCATCTTCAGAGGGTCATACATCGGGAAGCCCTTGACCGGGAAGATGCCGGACATGGAGGCGGTGGAAACCACATAGCCGCCCTCACCGTGCTTGGTGATGCGGGGCAGAATGGTTCCAATACCGTTCAGGATGCCGCGGTAGCTCACGTCGATGTCCAGGTCGATGGTTTTCCAATCGCACTCGCCGGTGACCAGCTTGGGCTCGGCGTTGCCGATGCCGGCATTGTTCACCAGCACATGGATCTTGCCGAATCTGGCTTCCACCGCGTCGGCAGCCTTGTAGTAGCCCTCACGATCGGTCACGTCAAGGTTGACGCCCATGATGGGGAAACCGTGCTTCTCGAACCAGGGCACAGCTTCATCGATCGCGCTCTGCCGGAAGTCGGCGATTGCGACGTTCATGCCCTCACGAGCGCAGGCTTTGGCGATGCCCAGGCCCATGCCGCTGGCGCCGCCGGTGATAAATGCGGTTTTTCCTTTCAGATCGATAAACATGTTGATACCTCCAAAAGTGATTCGTTTGATGTTGATATTTTACAACTCCAATACGCTTTCTGTCAAGCGTTCCGGTCACATTGTCGGAATAACCCTTGCGTTTCGACGGATCGGATGGTAGAGTTATTACGAAAGGTCGGGTCGATTTGGAGCTGGATCAAGTAATCACCGGTCGTCTCCTTCCCTGGTATGAAAAAAACAAGCGCTCCCTTCCCTGGCGTACGGACCGGGATCCCTATCACGTATGGCTCAGCGAGGTCATGTGCCAGCAGACCCGCGTGGAAGCCGTAAAGGGATACTATCTACGGTTTCTTCGGCAGCTTCCCAGCATCGCAGATCTGGCAGCCTGCCCGGAAGATCGACTGACGAAGCTTTGGGAAGGTCTGGGATACTATTCCCGTGCCCGTAATCTGAAGCGAAGTGCGGAGATCATCTGTCATGAGCATGGCGGCATCTTCCCTGAAGATTATGCTTCCATCCGCGCCCTTCCCGGCATCGGTGACTATACGGCGGCGGCTATCGCCTCCATCTGCTTCGGGCTCCCCTGCCCCGTCGTCGACGGAAACGTTCTGCGGGTCGTGACAAGGCTCACCGCCTCCCGTGAGGATATCCGCAGGGAGAGCACGAAAGCTGCGGTAAGGCAGGCGCTGCTTCCTCTGTTTGAGGGAAGCGACAGCGGCGCCCTCAATCAGGCATTGATGGAACTGGGCGCCCTGGTATGCCAGCCAAATCAGGCTCCCGCATGTGATGTATGTCCGTTAAAGGAATCCTGTCTGTCTGCCGATGGCTTGTGGCGTGAGATCCCCTTCAAGAGCAGCTCAAAGGAACGAAGGAATGAGGAACACACCGTATTTCTCCTCCGCGCAGGCGATACCTGGGCGCTGCAAAAGCGGCCGAAAACAGGGCTTCTCGCCGGATTGTGGGAGTTCCCAAATCTTCCCGGCAGACTGGATTCTCAGGCTGTCTTGGATACTGCCTCAGACTGGGGCTGCGAACCCGTTGCCATCCGCCGCTTTACGGAGAGATCCCATGTGTTTACGCATATCCGGTGGACGCTTCCCGCCTGGCTGATCGAGTGCGGGAAAGGATCTGATCATTTCATCTGGGCAAGCAAGGAAGAAATCCGAAAGAAATATTCCATGCCGACGGCATTTCGTCAGTTTATGGATGAATTGGATTGAGCAAAGGAGAATCACAATGAAAAAAGAAGTCAATTCCAAAGCGGCGCCGGCAGCCATCGGTCCCTATTCTCAGGCGATCCGTGCCGGCGGTATGGTCTATGTGTCCGGTATGCTGGGCATCGATCCTGCGGACGGAAATCTGAAAGCGACCGTCACCGAGCAGGCTGAGCAGGCGTTAAAGAATCTCGGCGCCGTGCTGAAAGAAGCCGGGACGGATTTGGGAATGGTTGTCAAGACCACAGTTTTCCTCACGGATATGGGTTCTTTCGGCGCTGTGAATGAGATCTATGCCCGCTATTTCACAGCCCCCTTCCCTGCCCGCTCCTGCGTGCAGGTGAGTGCGCTTCCCAAGGGCGGACTCTTCGAGATCGAGGCTATCGCGGAACTCTAAAAAGAATATAAACCGAGGGCCTGCCGAACGGCAGGCCCTCAATAATTCTGTCATTTTGAATACCAGCTCGGTACAGCTTTTGTCATCCCGTCATACCATCCAAGTATCTCTTCCGCTTGGTCAAGAAACTTCCTGATCTCGTTCTCTCCGAACGGTATCGCCCACGGGATCGACGAAAGCGTATTGCTGCTGATATACAGCGCCAGCAGCCGCCAGAACGCTTGCGGGACACTACCGTCAAAATAGCCGTCCACCATCCCGGCAGCAAAGCGAGGCGCTGATTGTGCGCTCCAAACGATGCGATTGAATTCCTCCCACGGATCTCCGTAATCAAAACGGTCAAAATCAATGATCACCAGTTCTCCGCGTTCGATCATCATATTCCCAATATGATAATCTCCGTGCTGGAAGCATTGCGGCCGCCCATGAAGCAAGAAGCGATTCTGCGCAAGACAGTTCAAAAAAGCTTCAGCGCCATCAAACTTGATCCGGCAGTCGAAATACGCTTTTATTTTCCGATCGATTTTCGCGTTAAAACGTGTCTCCCAATCCGGTGCACCGTCCGGCGCAGGGATTGAGTGGATCAGTTTGAGGATAACGCCGGATTCCTGACCGAGCGTGTATTGCTTATCTTCCGGCATAGACGGAACACAATCTTCGGCATTTTCACCTTCCACCCAGCTTTGCAGGGTGTAGAAACCGCCTTCGACGTCGCCGCATTCGAGCGGTGCGCACATCGGCACACCCAGGGCCTGCATTCTCTTTTGCAGTTCAAACGACTTTTTTGCCCTCTCCGCTTTTTCCGGCGGCGTGATACGAAGAAAGCGTTTTTGTCCTTGTTTATCGATTGCGCAATACTTCCTGTCGCCCGACCAACCAGCCGATATCGGGCTCAATGAAAGAAACTCCATGCTGTTCATAATATCTTCTCCAACACCTTGGCCCGATGAGTGACGATGGATATAAAAAGAACGTCGTCGCGAACGATAGAAGTCCGCGACGACGATGGTCGGAGTGGCGGGACTTGAACCCGCGGCCTCATGGTCCCGAACCATGCGCGATACCAAACTTCGCCACACCCCGATAGACCGGCAAGCGTCATTGTAGCACAGCCGCTTCCCTGCCGTCAACCCCTATTTTCACCCTTTCCGCAAGGATGATCCATGCGGAAAACACCGCCGCAGACTATCATAAGCCTGCGGCGTGATGGAGCGGATAATGGGAATCGAACCCACCTATCCGGCTTGGGAAGCCGGTGTTCTACCGATGAACTATATCCGCATTACGGTATGCAGTATAGCATAGCGTAATGCGGATTGCAAGTCGATTTTTGTTTGCCTGAGAAAAAGATCAGTCGGGCTCAACCGGAGCGTCCGGTCCGTTTTCATCCCCGGTACGCTCCCGGGCGAGGATGATTTCCATCACCTGCTGGATCGTCATCGGCCCGTCGCAAGCCGGATACTTATCGACATCCCACCAGTATTTCGGGATCACCTGATTATCGCTGAACAGGAACCCGTCTGTAAGGGTATTGCCGACGCAGGCGGAAGCGTCTACGTGATAATAATCGCCTTCGATGTTGATAATATTCCAGTAATGCACGCTGCCTTCCATACGGCCTTCGACCACACGGCAGTCGATACCGCATTGATTGCACAGAAGCTGATAGGCCATGGCACAACCTTCGGAATCGGCGTTTCCGAGAATCAGCGCATCGTATGCGGTGCTCCCTCGACCAGTGTTCTGAATGCTTTCCGCCACGAAACGGCAGCAATAAAAAGCTTTTTCCTGGGGGCTCATGCTCTCATATGCGGCAGCCTGCTCTTCCGCAACCGGGACAAGGAGTTCGAGCCGCTCCACTGCCTGTTCACGCTTTTCACGATATGAAAATGCGAATTCCACGATCTTGCTGATCGCATCTTCCGACGGATAAAACGTGATCACCGCTTTCGGTTCGGAAGTCAACAGATCAGGATGGGATCGATAAAAGTTATGCAGATAATTCAGCAGGACCTGCTCCTTAACAGAAAGGGACGATGTCTGGATGGTGATCAGCGACTGCCCGCTTTCGACAGCATTCTCGATCATGGAGAAAACGTCCGTCAGCGTGGCGGCGGACCGGACGGAAGACATTTCCTCTGCGGACCGGCGATAACTGATGCGGAGATTCACCTCGTCATATCCCAGGATCCGGCTGACCGAGTGACTGATATACTCCACCGCATATGCGCCCATAGGATAGTCTCGGGTGGCATCCAGGCATACCCTGGCAATATCATCTTGTACGGAGCTGGGGTAGTCGTTTGCACGGATCGTACCGCTCTCTGCGCCGGCGGTGATCAGGCTTTGGACTGCATTCTTCATACCTACGTAGGTATGAACCTCGTAGTACTGCTCAGCGTCGCCAACGAGAGTGCCGGGTTCCTCGTGCTTCGTGATATTGCGGTATTCACCGTCATAAAACCGGCTGCAGCCAGCGGTCAGAACCAGGCAAAGCAAAGCGATCAGGATGATCAGGCGGGGTTTAGACACGTTACTCCCCTTCCATGGAAATCTGGGTCTCTCCCGTATCCTCAGGCTTCAGCAGCGCACCTGCCGCCGGCAGACTGCGGGTAGTATAACGGGACCGGTTGACGATCCGGGAATTCTCCAGATATTCGGCAGATTTCAGCTTATACTTCGGTTTAAGGGTCATGACCTGAATGCCCTGGCTGTCCCGAGTGGCTTTTTCCGTCAACTGTGCCGTATTCAGGATCAGAGCACGACCCTCCGTAGAATACACGACGACAGAAACTTCGCCACTGAAAGACAGTATGGTACGGATGGGCGAGCGGTCGGAATAAGCGCCGGTCAGTTTCTTTCGGTTCGTCTTCGTCGTATAAGCGCCGAGACCGACCCGGGCGATCTTTCCGTTTTCAAAAACAAATAGGATACTGCCGCAGTAATCACCGGGATCCAGAACCGTGACGACGCTTTCGCCTTCATCCATTTGCAGCTTCGTAGGAAGGAAGGTGCCCAGTGCGGAAGCCCGGCTGTCCTCAAAATCACTGAGCCGGGTCTTATAAACCTGACACCGATCCGTGAACACCAGTAATTCCGCCTTGTTCGTGGATTCGAAGCAGAGCCGCAGTTCATCGTCCTCCTTGAACTTCTGTTCGCTGCTCATTCGCAGAGACTGTGCGGTGATCTTTTTCAGATAGCCGTGGCGGCTGAGGAATACTGTCACCGGATAATCCGGCGTCGTTTCCTCTTCCGGCTCATCAGCCAGTTCATCCTTATAAATCAGCGTTGTCCGGCGCGGCGACCCATATTGCTTGACGACCTTTTCCAGCTCCTGCCGGATGATGGTATGAATGCGGCTGCGCTTCTTCAGGATATCCTCCAGATCGGCGATCTCCTTTTCCAGTGCTTCCGTATCCTTGATCTGGCGGAGGATATATTCCTTGTTGATATTTCTGAGCTTGATCTCCGCCACGAACTCCGCCTGCACCTCATCAATGCCGAAGCCGATCATCAGATTGGGGACAACCTCCGCATCGGATTCCGTGTTCCGGATGATGGCGATAGCTTTGTCGATATCCAGGAGGATCTTTCCGAGACCCTTCAAAAGGTGGAGGCGCTCCTTCTTTCTTGTCAACTCATAGTGGACTCGCCGACGAACGGATTCAGAGCGCCATGCGACCCACTCTTCCAGAATCTCCTTCACTCCCAGTACTCTCGGCATTCCGGCGATCAACACATTGAAATTACAGGAGAATGGATCCTCCAGGGTCGTCATTTTAAACAGACGCTGCATGATCCTGTCCGGGTCGGTGCCTCGTTTGAGGTCGATGGCCAGCTTGAGGCCGCTTAGATCCGTTTCATCCCGCATGTCGGCGATCTCTTTCAGCTTTCCTGCCTTGACAAGCTCCGCAACCTTGTCGATGATTGCCTCCGACGTCGTTGTATAGGGGATCTCATAGACCTCGATGATGTTGCTTGCCTTGTCATAACGCCATTTGGATCGCACGCGGAAGCTCCCCCGCCCGGTCCTGTAGATTTCCTCCATTTCAGTGCGGTCATAGAGGATCTCCCCGCCCGTGGGGAAATCCGGCGCCGGCATGATGCTGAGCAGGTCTGCGTCCGGGTCGCGCATATATTCGATCGCTGCCTGACATACCTCTGCAAGATTGAAGCCGCAGAGATTGCTCGCCATACCGACGGCGATGCCAAGATTGGCGGAAACCAGCACATTGGGAAAAGTAGTAGGAAGCAGAGACGGTTCCTTCATGCCTCCATCGTAGGAGTCGACCAGATCTACGGTATCCTTGTCGATATCCCGGAAGAGCTCGGCACAGATAGGCGCCAGCTTGGCTTCCGTATATCGGGAAGCGGCATATGCCATATCCCGTGAGAAAACCTTGCCGAAATTGCCCTTGGAATCCACGAAGGGAGTCAACAGGGCGCCGTAGCCCTTGCTGAGTCGCACCATGGTATCATAAATGGCAGCGTCGCCGTGGGGGTTCAGCTTCATGGTCGTCCCGACGATGTTGGCGGATTTTGTGCGGGAGCCGCTGAGAAGCCCCATCTTATACATGGTATACAGCAGCTTGCGGTGGGATGGCTTGAAGCCGTCGATTTCCGGAATGGCCCGGGAGACGATGACGCTCATGGCATAGGGCATGTAGTTGACTTCCAGCGTATCGACAATGGGCTGTTCGGTGATTTCCGCCTTGAGCCCCATGACGTTCTCCGTACCGGAAACCTTCTTGCCGGTTTCCTCAGTCTGCTTTTTCCTTGCCATCGTACTTCACCTCCCTCAGCTTACGTCGATCAGATCAATGTAGCGCCATCCGTTTTCCGCAATGTGGTTTTTTCTCCCGGATAGATTGTCGCCCAGCAGAAGGTCGAATGTTTCCGAGGTTTGCTGTACATCGGAGGGCAGGACCTTGATGAGGCGTCGGGTCTCCGGGTTCATTGTGGTCATCCACATCATTTCCGGATCATTCTCGCCCAGCCCCTTGGACCGCTGGATCACCGGCTTTGCGTTTTCTCCCAACTCCGCAAGGATATCTGCCTTGTCCTTCTCAGTATAGGCAAACCAGGTTTTGCCCTTGTAGTTTATTTCATAAAGCGGCGATTCGGCGATATAGACATAACCCATGCGGATCAGAGAGGGTACCAGCCTGTAGATCATGGTCAAAATCAAGGTGCGGATCTGATAGCCGTCCACATCTGCATCGGTGCAGATGATGATCTTGCTCCAGCGGAGATTTTCCGGGTCGAATGTATTTATGTCCTTATTATGCTTGTCATTTACCTCAACACCGCAGCCCAGCACCTTCAGCAGATCGGTGATGATTTCGCTTTTAAAGATGCGGGCATAGTCCGCCTTCAGGCAGTTGAGGATTTTGCCGCGGACCGGCATAATGCCCTGGAACTCTGCGTCCCGGCTCTGCTTGCAGGCGCCCAAAGCGCTGTCGCCCTCAACAATGTAAATTTCCCGCCGACTCACGTCTTTCGTTCGGCAGTCCACGAATTTTTCGATGCGGCTGGTAAGGTCCACGGAGCCGGTGAGCTTTTTCTTCATATTGAGCCGGGTCCGTTCAGCGGTTTCTCTGCTGCGCTTGTTTACCAGGACTTGTTCCATGATCCGTTCCGCATCCTTGGGGTTCTCGATGAAATAGATCTCCAGTTTGGATTTGAAGAACTCCGTCATGGCCTCCTGTATGAATCGATTTGTTATTGCCTTTTTTGTCTGGTTCTCATAGGAGGTCCGGGTAGAAAAGCAGTTGGTCACAAGAATCAGACAGTCCTGGATGTCATTGAAGGTGACTTTTGATTCATTCTTCTGGTATTTTCCCTGCTTGCGGAGCAGCGCGTCGATGGCAGAGACAAAGGCGCTTCTGGTAGCCTTTTCCGGCGCGCCGCCGTACTCCAGCCAGGAAGAGTTATGATAATACTCGATACGATTGAATTTATTCGAGAAGCAGAACGCAGCGGAAAGCTTCACCTTGTAATCCGGCATATCCTCCCGGTCTCTTCCCCGGCGCTCCGCTTCGATATACTCCGGAAGGGTCAGGGAGTCCTCCCCCGCCAATTCCGCAACGTAATCCCTGATACCGTTTTCATAGAGATATTCGGTTTCCCGAAACCCCTTTTCCTCTTCGATGCGCAGTTTAAATACGACGCCGCTGTTTACGACTGCCTGTTTTTTCATCACGTCTTCAAAGTAGGAATCCGGGATGTTGATATCGGTAAACACTTCCAGATCCGGTTTCCAGTGGATGCGGGAGCCGGTACGTTTTTTCGTATACTCTTCCGAGTGAAGGCCGCCGATGTTCTCGCCCTTCTCGAAATGAAGATCGTATTTTTTCCCGTCTCTCCAAACGGTCACGTCCATGTATTCCGAAGAATACTGCGTGGCGCAGGAGCCCAGTCCGTTGAGTCCGAGGGAATACTCGTAGTTGTCGCCGCCCTCATTGTCGTATTTACCGCCTGCGTAGAGCTCGCAGAATACGAGTTCCCAGTTGTAGCGCTGCTCCGCAGGATTAAAATCCACGGGACAGCCGCGGCCGAAGTCCTCCACTTCAATGGAGCCATCCAGATAGCTGGTAAGTATGATTTCCTTGCCATAGCCTTCTCTGGCTTCATCGATGGAGTTGGAGAGGATTTCAAACACGGCATGCTCGCAGCCCTCCAGACCGTCCGAGCCGAAAATGACGCCCGGGCGCTTTCGGACGCGGTCCGCACCCTTCAGAGAAGAAATACTCTCGTTTCCATACTCCTTATTTGTCTTCTTAGCCATATCGCATCTGCCCGGCGCTCCGGGCACTCCTTTTCCGGGTAATGATTATTTCAGAAGGAAGCCCACGCCGTTCTGGCTGTAAAGCTTCGCGGGCATCGGGAAGGGTGGATCGCCTGCTTCCAGTTTTCCTGCCAAAGCGGCTTCGCAGCAATCCGCCAGTCTTCCGATGATCTCCGGCTTCAGCGGCATAGGTCCGTGAGCGGGATAGATATAGTCGAAAAACTCTGCCTGGCGTTTCAGCCTTTCCAGGCTTGCATAATAGGCCAACATACTCCGCTGCTCACCGAACATGAAGATGGGAGATTCAGAAATCATGTCGCCGGAGTATAAAAATCGCCTTTCTTCATCCAGCAGGGCAATACTGCCGCAGGTATGGCCCGGGATCAGCAACACCTCTATCCAACGGTCGCCAAGGTAGACCTTTGCGTTGTCCTGCAGTGCCAGATGCGCCTTGCCGGGATTCAGCTTTTCAAAATAGGCGAATTCCGAAGGGTGGAGATACGGCGTATCGAATTGATCATTGCATCCTGTGTGGTCCCCGTCAGCGTGGGTGTTGACAAGCATTACCGGCCGATCCGTCAGCGACTTCACCAGCGCTTTAAGGTCCCCGGCTCCGTTGCCGGAGTCGATAAGCATGGCCCGCTCATTGCCCGCGAGAAGATAGCACTTCACCATCCCCTCATCGATGGCCCAGGTACCGTCGTCGATTTTTATGACTTTATAAGCGTTCATCATCGTCTCCCGCACTCCCGTACAAGGAAAGGCAGGCAGCATTCCCGCCGAACGCCGTTCAGATCCAAACTCATCACGATCCTGCACAGTCCCGGCCGGATCGCGGTGACACTGTTGCCGGACACCTGCAAAACGCTGTCGTCCGTGCTGCGTATCACTGCCGCGGAGGTATCGATCCGCCGGGCGTCCATCAGCGTGGCGACGGATGTCAGATCGACCGTTTCACCCGGAACAAGGATGCGCCGGCTGCAGCGGATGGTAACTGCACTCAGCGGCGCATTCCAGGACCCGGATACGCGGATCTCTTTTCCGACGATTTCCGCATCCGTTCCAGCAGAACGTCCCAGCCAGAGGTGCCAACTGCCTTCCGGGACCACATACCGCCTTCCCGGCGTGTCCCAGATCTTCAGTGCGCTGACGGGCAGCCGGAGAGTGATCCGCTTTTCTTCCGCAGGCTTCAAGCTGAGCTTTTCGAAGGCGATAAGCTTCCGGTACGCCTGATTGTGCCAGAGCCCCTGCTTTTTTCCGTAGAGCTGCACGACTTCGGATGCCTCTGTGCATCCGCTGTTCCGCACGGTTACGGAGACAGACAGTTCGTCGTCAGGGCTGAGCTCACTGCTGCTGAGAAGGAAATCGGAATACTCAAAGCTGGAATAACTGAGCCCATGCCCGAAGGGAAACAGCGGCTTGCCCAGCCAGTACTGATAAGTCCGCCCCATCTGGTTCGGCGTATCCAGAGGACGGATGCCGTAGTCCGAAATGTGAGGCAGTTCTTCATCGCTGTTATACCAGGTTTCGCAGCTGCGGCCGGAGGGACTGATCCGGCCGAACAACGCTTCTGCGATAGCCGTTCCCTGGCTCTCCCCCGCGTAAGCCGCCCACAGGACTGCCGGGACTTCCCGGAGGAACTGACCGGTCACGGGGCCGGAGGTGATCAATACGACCGCCGTATTGGGATTCCGCTGCAGGAGCTGCCGGATCTTATCATCCTGCTCATAAGGGAGCGCCAGCGTGGATCGATCCCGTCCCTCACTAGTGACGCTGGGATCGGTCCCGGCAATGACGATCACCGCATCGGCCTTTCCGGCGGCTTCCAATGCCTCAGTCCAGAGAGTTTCGTCGCTCTTTTGCAGGTCCGGATCCTCCACGGGATGACGCGGAACGGGAGGCGGAAGCTGCGCGCGCTGCGCGCGCCTTGCTGCCAGCTGCCGGTTCAGTTCCTTGACGGGCTCCGGCGTCCGCGCATCGAAATACGCGTCCATCTCAAGTCCGTTTTCTTTTGCAGCCCGCTCCAATACGGGAAAACGGCTTCCGCCCTCGATGGGCCGGTCCAGGATCTGCCAGCCCTTTGCATAAGACACGTCGAAGCCCAATTCTTTGCCCAAGGTTCGGATCCCGTCCAGCGGAGGCACGGACACGCGGGTGTCCGCAAAGCCGCCGATGGAATAGCTGCCCAACTGTCGGTAGATCGCATTAGGTCCGATCACAAGCAGTTTTTTCACCTTCTCGGGCTTCAGCGGCAGGAATGCCGACTCGTTCTTCAGCAAAGTGAGGGATGCTTCCGCAGCATGCAGAGCGGTCGCCGCATGAGCGTCGCTGCACATGCTTTCCTTGCCCAGACCATGCCAGGGCAGCCGCTCCGCCGGATCGAATTCACCCAGCCGGAACCTGGCGGTGAAGGCATGGACCAGCGCCCGATCCATGGCGTCCTCCGTCGTGAGGCCTTCCGCCAAAGCCGTTTTCAGCCAGACCTTGTAATCGTTTCCGCAGCAGATATCGGTTCCCGCGTTCAGTGCGAGCGCTGCGCCCCCCTGCATGGTCGACGCATAGAAGTGACCCCGGGGCTGACCCCACATGAGATTGTAATTCGGACCAATATCCCCCACTGCACCGTCGTCGGAAACCACATAGCCGTCGAAGCCCCATTCATCACGGAGGATGTCCTGCAGAAGATGTTCATTGACGCTGCAGGGAACGCCTGAAATCCGGTTATAAGCCGTCATGACGGATTGCGCCCTGCCCTCGCGGAAGCAGTGCTCGAAGACGGGCAGAAAGTATTCTCGTAATGTGGCTTCATCCACATTGGAGGAGGCGGAATTCCGATTGTATTCTGAATTGTTGGCGGCAAAATGCTTCGGCGTGGAGATCGCTTTCAGATAGCGCTCATCATTGCCTTGGATGCCCTGTACATAGGCCGCAGCAAGCGAACCCGCCAGCAGCGGGTCTTCCCCAAAGGCTTCGTCGTTTCTGCCCCACCTGGGATCGCGGCCCATATTGACCGTGGGACACCAGTAATCCAGTTCTTTGCCGTTCATATTGTACAGGGCCCGCATCTCATCGGAGATCGCACCGGCGGTTTCGCGGACCAGAGCAGGATCCCAGCTGTTCGCCAGAGCCAGACAGACCGGGAATGAAGTGGCTTCCGCAAAACTCTGGAACACGGGAATCACCCCATGAGAAGCCTCGTTCCACCAGGTCCAGGCCCGGATGCCGAGGCGCGGGATCGCCGGCGCATCAAAGCTCAGCTGGCTGATCTTTTCGTCCAGAGTCATGCGTGAGATCAGGTCAAGAGCCCGTTCTTCAAAGGGCCGGGAAGTATCCCGATATGCGTCCATGATATTTCCATCCTTTCGGTTCAAATTCTCGCTGCGATATGCTATGATAGAAGAAAAAGGAGGAGATCAACAGTGGAACAGATCCTGAAATATCTCCATCTGCCGGAATTGATGACCCATGCGGACGGCGAAGCGGTGAACGGTGAGAGCTGGCAGCGCCGCCGGGGAGAGATCCTGTACGATCTTCAGCGCTATGCCTACGGTTTCCTGCCGCCGGAGCCTCTCACCGTACGGGAAAAGGCACGGGTCGGCTACGATTCCGGCTGGGGCAGAGATGGGAAGCCGCACGCCCGGGTGGAATGGATCGAGCTGGAACTGATCTATCCAAACGGGATCTTTACCTTCCCGTTCAAGCTGATTCGGCCTTTAGACGTGGAAACGCCTCCGCTGCTTGTGACTATCGGCATGTCCTTGGAGGGGATTTTTGCTGCGCTGCCGCCCGAGGGCTTCGTCCAAAAGGGCGTCGCCGTGGCCGCGCTGGCGACCAACGATATCACGGCGGACGCCTGGGCTTTTAACGACGGCATCTGCAGGCTGCTGTGGCCGGAAGGCCACGGCGGAGCGGATGCCGGAAAGCTTTTGATCTGGGGCCGCTGCATGGGATATGTCATGCATGACCTGCTGGCATCCGGTGAATTTGATGAGTCCAGGGTGGGGTGTGCCGGATGCTCCCGCTTTGGGAAGACCGCCATGGTTGCCGGCGCCTTTGACGAGGGCTTTACACACGTAATTTCCGTCTGCTCCGGCTGCGGCGGCGCCAGCCTTCTGCGGGGAAAGATCGGCGAAACCGTTGCGGATATCACGGCAAGTTACGGATACTGGTTCAATGAAGCCTTTAAATCCTATGGAGATGACGTGGATTCACTGCCGGTCGACGCGCATTATCTGGCTGCAGCCGTTGCTCCGAGGAAGCTGCTGATATGTTCAGCTTACGAAGACTTCTGGTGCGATCCCTTCCACGAACAACTGACCTGTATCGCCGCCTCCCCTGCATGGGAGATCCAGGGCCGCCGCGGATTCATTTATCCTGAGCCCAAAGGCCAGAATCCAGGTCCGCGTTATGCGAAAATCGGTGAAAAATTCACCGAGGGCGAGGTCTGGTATTCGCTCAGAGAAGGCGGACACGGCATGCCCCAGGAGGATTGGGATACGCTGGCGGCTTTTCTGCTGGAGGGCTGATCAGCCATTCTGCGCCGCTGCCAGCGCATCGAGCATCGCCGTCAGGTTTTCTCCGGGCATTCCGGGTGAAGCGCCGCCCCCTGCGGAGAGCATCAGACGGCAGCAATCCGGCTTTGACGCCATCAGCGCGTCTACGGCCTTCGCGATTTCGGCCGGGCACCCTCGAGTCAGAAGATCCAGCGGCGGAAGATTCCCCAGGACTGCGACCTTCGGCCCCAGAAGGCGGGCAGCTTCCGCAAGATCCGCCTGATAGGAAAAATTGAAAAGGTTCACGCCCAGGTCAGCGATATATGGGAAAGTGGTATAGCGGTTTCCGAAGTTGTCGTTGTGAAACATTTTCACCGGGAAGCTGAAGTGATCGAAAATGCGCTTTAGGCGGGGATGCGCGAATTCCAGGTATTCATCTTCGTTGAAAAAACCGCATATGTCGTCCAGCAGCAGGATACCGCCGACACTTCCGGCTGCCTCTGCCTGTGCTTCCAGCCAGCGGATCACCAGCTCGGTCGTTTTATCCAGAAGTCGGTGTATCCTGTCAGGATCCGTTTTTACCGCCACACAGAATTCCGGAATGGTCATCAGAAAGCCGGCTACGTTCAGCGGTCCTCTCGCGGCGACGATCCGCATCGTTCTTCCCCGCTCCTGCAGCGGTCCGCGCAGACACCGTATCTTTGACAGGGCCAGAGGCATCAATCCGTCCCGCTTCGGATCCGGCACCTGCAGATCATCAAGAGAATCCAGATCCTCCGCTGCAGTGATCAAATGGCCGATGCCGACGGTCTGATCATGATAAAAATGCACCGGGCAGCCAAAGGATGATGGCTCGGAAGCCATGCCGAATTCCACCCAATCCCCCGGAAGCAGCAGGAGACCCGGGAAACCAGAATGCAGTCGGTCCTGACAAGCCAGCCATATGTCCGGATCGCTGTAATAGTCAATGGTATCCACACCGCAGTAGCCCGGGATCCAGGGACTGTCCACGATCAGCCCGGCAGGGACTTGAAAAGGCGACGCTCCTCTCATGAATTCGAGCAGGCCCGCCCATTCCAGATCGGTCATATTTTCTCCTCAAAACACAAGATATGGTAGAGTTATTTTACTTGGTCTCCGAATATTTTGCAACTGAAATGAAGTGATTTTATGGATTATTCTCTTCTCTGGCTGGATTGGAAACCTCAAAAAGCACTGCCTGCATATACGGAGCGAGTCGCTGGAATGCCCGCGACACGCCTCGGAAAAGCAGCGATGCGGGAGCTTCTCGTCGGCCTGAAGGCCATGGGCGCCGCGCCGGAGCGAAGTTCATCGGGCGGACCGTCAATCCGCATGACGGAGTATTTGGGCTCGGATGAGAAGGTGACGCTCAGACGCAGCGGCGACGGAATGGAGATCGTGGGAAGCGGCCGCGGCCTGCTCTACGGTGTTTTTCACCTGCTTCGTCATCTGGCACTGGGGGAAGAATACCCGGAATGGGAATCCTCTCCTGCCTACCCCATCCGGATTCTGGATCATTGGGACAATTCTGACGGCAGCATCGAGCGGGGCTATGCAGGACTCTCCTTCTTTTTCCAAGACGGCAAACCGGTCTGCAATGAGCGGACCAAAGACTATGCCCGGCTGATGGCTTCCTGCGGCCTGAACGGCTGCTGCATAAACAACGTGAACGTCCGCGGTAATGCGCTGAAGCTTTTGGGCGGTTCCTACAAGCGGGAACTGAAGCGACTGGCATCCTGCCTGTCGGAATACGGCGTGTCCCTCTGGCTTTCCGTCAGCTTTTCCGCACCGATGGAGCTGGGCGGTCTGGATACGGCGGATCCTCTGGACGAGGGCGTGAAGCAATGGTGGAAGGAAACGTGTCTGCATCTCTTCACCGCTATTCCCAATCTTGCCGGCTTTCTGGTAAAGGCAGATTCCGAGGGACGCCCCGGCCCCCACAGCTACCAACGCACCCAGGCGGAAGGGGCCAACATGCTGGCTGACGCGGTGAGGCCTTTCGGCGGGAAGATCCTTTGGCGCTGCTTCGTATATAACTGTACCCAGGATTGGCGGGATTTAAAAACAGACCGGGCCAGGGCCCAGTACGATCATTTCGCCGGACTGGACGGGCAGTTCCGTGACAACGTGTATCTGCAGATCAAAAACGGTCCTGTTGATTTCCAGATTCGGGAACCGGTATCGCCTCTGCTTGGCCGTCTTGAGCATACTTCCAGCATGATCGAATTCCAGATCGCACAGGAGTATACCGGTCAGCAGCGGCACGTCTGTTACCTCATCCCCATGTTCCGGGAAATCCTGGACTTTCGTCATCGGGTCCGACCGGAGAAGGATCGGACGGCAGACCGCATCTCCGCAATCTGCGCTGTCAGCAATACCGGCAACGATTATAATTGGACAGGACATGACCTGGCCGCCGCAAACCTCTTTGGCTTCGGTCTTTTGAGCTGGGATCCGTCTGCCGATCCGGCTGAGATTGCCCGCCAGTGGTCGATCCTCACCTTCGGCGATGATCCGGAAGTAACGGAAACCGTAACGGACATCCTGCTCCGCTCCCGCGATGTTTATGAAAAGTATACGGCGCCGCTGGGCATCGGCTGGATGTGCGTCCCGGAAACGCATTACGGTCCCAGCCCTGACGGTTTTGAATATGACCGTTGGGGCACCTACCATCGTGCCACCCATCGAGAGATCGGAGTGGAACGCGGACCGGAAGGCACAGGGTACACGGAACAATACAGTCCGGAGCTTGCTGAATTATACAGGAATATCGAAAGCTGTCCGGAGGAGCTTCTCCTCTTCTTCCATCGGCTGCCCTACGACTATCGGATGAAAGACGGCCGAACGTTGCTGCAGCGCATCTATGACGACCATTTTGAAGGCTATGAGGAAGCAAAGGCAATGGCCGATTCCTGGGACAAGCTGGAGGGCAAGCTGGATGAAGAGACTTTTCGGCGCGTCCAGGTTCGATTCCTGGAACAAGTCCGGTCAGCAGCGGAATGGCGTGATGTGATCAATACCTGGCTCCACCGTTTGACCTTGATTCCCGACGAAAAAGGAAGAACCATTTATCCCTGAATTAAAGACCGGGAAAAGCATCGCTTTTCCCGGTCTTCATTTCAACTGCTTAAGCCTTGAAAGATAAGATCCCGCAGCCTTGGATGGACCTCTTCGAAAACTGGTCCCATGTTCAATACATGCTGTACGAAAAACGCGCTGATTCTGCTGCCGGGTTCGACAAGACAGTAAGCGCCGGCGGCTCCGTCCCAGCCGAATTCCCCGATCGGGCTCAAACCGCCGTCTTCGGAATCGATCCTTGTCCGCACGCCGAGGCCGTATCCATAGCTGCGAAGGCGGCTCCACCGAAGATCGAATCCAACACGCCTGGAGCCGTGAATATGATCCATACGCATCGCTTCGATTGTTTCAGGCTTCAGCAGAGGATAACCGTCTCTTCCCAAGCCTCCGTTGGCCAAAGCTTCCGGAAGGAGGATGTAGTCCTCTAACGTACTGCACAAGCCTGCTCCGCCGGAATCGTAATCCGGCGAGAATTCGAATTTGTTGCCGCCATCACAGGGTACGGCGCCTTTTTTCCTGCCCATCCATTCAAACTGAGGCGCGAAACGGGCCTTCAGTTCGGGACCGGGATGGAAGCAAGTTGCGGTCATTCCCAACGGCTCTATGATCTCGCTGCGAAGAAGCTCCCGATACGGAACGCCGGTCACCACCTCCATGACAGCAGCCAGAACGTCATGGCAAAGGCTGTATAGGTAAGTATTCCCGGGCTCGTCGACCAGCGGCATTTCGGCAATCGCCTGAACGATCCCCCGCGTGCTCCGATCCTTTGCTCCCGTGATCTGCGGACTGAAAATATCATAGGTCAAGCCGCCGCACATAGTGATCAGGTGCTCCAGCAGCAGCGGTTTCACTGCGTCCCGCTTATTCCCTTCCTGATCGGATATCTTTAGCCGGGCATACTCCGGAAGATAATCGGATACCCGATCGTCCAGATGAAGCTTTCCTTTCTCCAGAAGACGGCAGAACATGGTGGCTGTAAAAAGCTTTGTAGCTGAATAGAGCCAATACACGTTGTCCGCGTCAGCCTTGACCAGTTCTTCAAAAACCGTTTCTCTCCCCCGCCGTACGATCATGGCGCATTGGGGGATCCCCCATTCTTCAGGCAGATGATCCAAATATTTCTTCAGAGCGGAAAAATCCATTTTCTGCACTCCTTAGGAAGCGTACATCATACCGAGGATACGATTGGACAGGGCTGCGGGCAGCAGCTTGAATAACAGCGCGAGGCACTTGTACAGGAATCCGACGGTGTAAAGCGGCGCAACACGTTTCTTTTCCGCAAGACGTGCGATGAGCCGTCCGGCGATCTCGGGACTCATACCGCCCCGTTCGTCCTTTTCCATTTTTGTGACACTGCGGGTGATGGCGCCTTTGTAGACGTCATCCCCTTCCGGGCATTTTCTGCGTACGTCGGTAAAGCCGGTCTGCGTATCGCCGGGCATGACCGCCGCCGCCGTGATCCCGAACCGTCTGAGTTCATTGGCCAGCGCCATGGTATAGCTGTTGATCCCCGCTTTGGATACGGAGTACCAGATTTGGAACGGGATGGGGGTCAGCGCTGCAAAGGAACTGACATTGAGGATGCGTCCTCCGTGCTGCAGCCGCATCTGCGGTATGACAGCCTTGCACATGTTTGCAGTGCCGAAAAGGTTGACCCGCACCTGGGATTCCGCCTCACCGTCGGGCGTGAATTCCGCAGCGCCGGAGATGCCGAAGCCGGCGCAGTTCACCAGCAGATCCAGCCGCCCGCTGCGGCCGAGCACCGCGTCCACGGCACGTCGGCAATCCGCAGCGATGCTCACATCGGCACGGATGTGTTCAAAGCCTGTCGGGCCTTCTTCGCGGCGGGATACGGTGAATACGCGCCACCCCTTTGCCTTTAATGCTCTGGCGCTGCTGAGACCTATGCCGCTGCTGCCGCCGGTAACCAGCGCTACCTTCTGTTCAGCCATTATACTCTCCGATAACCTCTTTCATGATGTCCATGGCTTCATCCAGCAGGGCCTTCGTATGTGTCGCCATAATACTGCAGCGGAGCATGCACCCGTCCGCGGGAGCAGCGGGCGGCAGAACGGTATTGACATAAACGCCCCTGTCGTACAACTCCGTGGCAATTTTCAGGGTCTTGATCGCATCATATGTAAAGATCGGAACGATCGGCGTGATCCCTTCCCGGATGCGCATTCCGCGGGCTTTCAATCCATCCCGCATGTAATCGCTCAGCTCGCGCAGATGGGTGACCCGCTCCGGTTCCGCTTCCAGCTTCCGAAGTGCTGCCAGCGCGACAGCGCAGGAAGAAGGCGTGATAGAAGCGGCGAACATAAAGGGCCGCGAGTTATGACGGATGTAATCGATGACCTTTTGCGGTCCAGCAGCATAACCGCCAAGGCTGGCCAGGGACTTGGAAAAGGTCCCCATATAAATATCAACCTGATCTTCAAGGCCGAAATAACTGGCTGTTCCGCGTCCTCCCTCGCCGATCACGCCCAGTGCATGAGCGTCATCCACCATGACCCTGGCGCCGTATTTCTTGGCCAGGCGGCAGATTTCCGGCAGGTTGCATAGATCTGCGCCCATGCTGAACACGCCGTCCGTGACGATCAGAATGCCTGCGGTATCCGGGATGGTCTTCAGTTTCTGCTCCAGATCCTCCATGTCGTTGTGGCGATAACGGAGCATCTTGCCATAGCTCAGCTTGCAGCCGTCATAGATGCTTGCGTGGTTGTCGCGGTCGCAGATCACATAGTCGTTTCGGCCCACAAGTGCGCTGATGATACCCAGATTGGTCTGGAAGCCGGTCGGCAGCGTGGTAACGGCTTCCTTCCGAAGAAAGCTTTTCAGTTCGTCTTCCAATTCGATATGCAGCTGGAGCGTTCCGTTCAGAAGTCTGGAGCCGGAACAGCCCGTGCCGTATTCCCGCAGCGCCTTCAGCCCGGCTTCCATCACATCAGGATCGGTCGTCAGTCCCAGATAGTTGTTGGAGCCCAGCATGATGCGTCGTTTGCCTTCCATAATGACTTCCGTATCCTGCCGTGACTGCAGTTCGCGGAAATACGGAAAAATCCCCATGGCCTTATACTCGTCAGCCAGCTTATAGTCCGCACATTTCTGAAACAGATCCATCTTTGTCAGCCTTTCTGTATATAAATTGAATATCCGATCATCGGTTTTTCGATTGATCTGAGTATAGCGCAGTTCAGATCGCTTGTCAAATCACATTAAATCGTTGATTACCATTTTTTTCAATCTCTGCCAGGAGCAAACCCCATATCATCCAGAAAAGCGCTGCGTTGGAGGGCATACCGATCCCGAAGCAGGCTGCGGATACGTACGCGATCAGAGCGCTGCGAAGCGCGGCGGCGGCAGTCGTGCGGCAGCGAAGGGAGCGGATCAAAGTCAGGAGCCAGGCGGCGGCCAGAAGCAGCAGCGCCGGCAGCCCCTGATTCACCAGGATATTCAGCGGCTCGCTGTGCGCACAGTCGATGGTTCTCCGGATCAGGGCTCCATCCGCATCGGTTTTGACAAAGGCAAGTCCCCGTTCCCCGAGCGTATCCGGCCCTCCGCCCAGCAAAGGTCTTTCCTTCACAAGCGGCCAGACGTTTTTCCAGATATAGACGCGGCTGCTGCCGAAAGAGTCTTCCGTGTGTCCGTGCAATATCTCATGCAGTTCTCCCCAGGTTCCCGGAAGCGGGCAGAAATAAACGAGCAGCAGGGTACACAGGCAGAGAATGCCAAGACAAAGCCAGACACGGCGGACCCCTTTACGTCCCAGAGGCAGCGCCGGAGGCATGCAGATCAGGATGCTGACAGAAGCACCTACAAGTCCGGCACGAATACCGGAGGCTATCAAGACGGCGAGGATCAGAGCGGCGATCAGCAAAAGATATCTGCGCCTTCTCTGGATCCCGATCGGCCAGAAGAAAGCAAATCCGGTACATAAAACGGAAGAGGTCAGGTCTGCATTCCCGATCGTCGATAGGAACGCACCGTTGTATATCCGCTCCCGACCGGACCATCGAAGATCGCCCGGATAGAGCCATAGAGGATTCAGATCGAAGAATTGCAGGATTGATATGATACACAGAACGGCAAATACCGCAGCCGGGAGCCAGAGCGGAAAGCGCCCCTGGATGCCGGAGCGGCTCAGGATCAGCAGCACGGCGCAGTAGAGCGTGATGGTGATCATTCCATCGAACCTCTCACTGCCCACCAGCGCGCTTAACCGCCAGGGCGAACAGACGGCGCTGAAAAGACTCCAGCACCAATAGGCGATGATCAAAAAACGGACCGCATGCCATCTTCGCATTTCTGTGCTTCTTGCTCCGGCGTGCCGAAGCAAAAAGGACAGCAGAAAAAGAACCGTCAATATGGCAAAGACGGCAAATTTCGTCTCCGCGATGTTCCGGTATCCCTGTGGTGAAACCGCAAGGAGGAACAGGGAGCACATCAATGCAGCATATAAAGCGCATACACGGCCAGATTCCCACTGTTTCATGACCGCATGATACCACAGCCGGGATTATGGAAGCAATACGGCAGCGGAAAAGGAATCAACCAATTTCCTGAAGGATCTCATGTCGAAGCCTTGCAATGATCTTCTTTTCGAGTCTCGAAATATAGCTCTGAGAAATCCCCAGAGAATCCGCCACCTCCTTTTGGGTCTGCTCCCTCCCGCCTTCCAATCCAAATCGCAGCTTGACGATCTTTTTCTCACGACCCGGCAGTTTTTCGACCGCACGGCGCAGGATCGTCCGATCCGTTTCTTCCTCCAGCGGCTGCGACACGCTGTCCGCATCCGTTCCGAGAACTTCACTTAGATGCAGTTCATTTCCGTCATAATCTGTATTGATGGGCTCATCCAGGCTGATTTCGCTTTTCTGGCTGCTCAGCTTTCTTAGGAACATCAGGATCTCATTCTCGATGCAGCGGGATGCATATGTCGCCAGCTTGATTTTCTTATCCGGATCAAAACTGTCCACCGCCTTGATCAAACCAATGGTCCCGATGCTGATCAGATCCTCCAGCCCGACGCCGGTATTCTCAAACCGCTTGGCTACGTATACGACCAAACGAAGATTCCGTTCGATCAGCGCGGGCTTGACGGAGGCGTCCGCTGCCCGAAGCCGATCCAGACAGGCTTCCGTTTCTGCTTTGCTCATCGGCGGCGGAAGACCTTCCGAGCCGCCTACATAATAGACCGGCCATCCGATCCTTACTGCGATCCGCAAACCCAGTTTTCTCAAAAGTCGAAACATAGATACCTCCTATTATCCGTCTTATATCCCATCTCCGCTGATAATAGCGTCGCAGCTGCCCGCCCGAATGGGTTCCCTGCTTAATACGACCCGGCAAGACCCCAGACTCCGGCCATCCGGATACAACAGTTCTGCATTTCCCGAAAGAACAAGCGAGCTTCCGTTCACCGTTCGGATCGGGATCAGGCTGAATCCTCTCCCAAGACGGGCTATTCTTTCCTCCGGAGGCGCATCGCCCGTTTCTGCCAGGATCATCCGTTTCTCCGGGGAGAAAAGAGGCCGCAGGATCGCTTCAGATGCGATCACAACGGGTTTCCCGCTGAAAGGATCCGTCAGCTGATCGCCCGTGTCCCGAAGTGCGTTCAAGGTCACCTCCCCGCCTTCTCCGACCAGACGCAGACGGCATTGTCCGCCCCTGGTTCCGGAATATCGAAACGGCAGTGCGCATACGCCCATGCTGATCCCCAAAGAGAAAACAAGCGCTCTTGCCGTCGCTCGTCCAGCTGCAAGGATCACGGCTGCCGCAATGCCTCCGTATACTGCACTGAGAAACAGAAACGCCAGCGCCGGCCGCCACAGCTTTCTCTCGCCGCCGTATGCTGTTAGCAGCATCAACAGGAGACATGCCGCTTTTCCGCCCAGTGCAGCTGTCTGAGGAATAAACAAAGAGAGTATGGTGTATCCGCCGCCGATCATTCCTGCTGCCAGGAGACGCAGCGGCTTTCTGCGTACCCCGCAGAGTTTTCCTGCAGCCCACAGCAGAAGAGCGTCCGCAGTGAGATCGAGCCAGAACAGGCTGTCCAAATAAAGCACCCTCATGCCTGCATTGTACGAGCATGAGGGTGCTTTGTCCGTCGAAAGAAAGCTGCGGGGATCAGGATGGATTCCCGTTCTCAACAGAACGGATCGATTTTTCAAGTTTTGTGCGTGGCATTTCCCAGACATGTCCGCAGCCGAGACAGCGAAGACGGAAATCCATTCCAGCCCGCAGGACTTCACATCGGCAGCAGCCGCAGGGATGCTTCTTTTTCATGACGAGACGGTCGCCGGGTGATAATTCCATCTTAATATCCTCGCTTTCGGGAAGAATAGGGACAAATGTTTATGGGAGGTAACACATGCAGTTGACGATCAAAGCCCGTTTTGATTCCCTGGATGAAGCGGACCGCGCTGCCTCTCGGATTCGTCGGGCGATCCCACGATGCAAAGCCGAGGTGCATGAGGACCACATCATGGAATCCCACGGGCATATGCCCTTCTACGCCGCGGCATACTATCCCTGGAGGATCAACATGACGGTCAACGAATCAGGCGCCATGGCCCCTGCGCTGGGAAGCCGGGTGCTGTATGCCGCGGATCGTCCGGGTCTTCCTTATACCTCGCAGAAAAGTGCAGAGATCATTGTATCTCTGGATCCGCAGGATGCGGAACGAGCCAGAGCAATGCTGCTCAATCAGGGCGGCCGGCAGTTCCAGATCCTATCATCATTATAACAGCTTTGACGCTTGCAGGAAAGCATCCGACGCGCTAAAATAGGAAACGTCATCATATGCCGGAGGTGCTGTACCGTGCTGCTCCTGTATGCCGTCATTTTTCTTGTCCTTCTGATGTTCCTCTTTGCCTGGTTTTTTTTCAGAAAGGCTTTCCGCCGGCCGCCTGCCAAGGACCTGACGGATAAGGAAGCCCTTCTCACTTCCGAGTGGTTTTCCTATTCCCCGGTGCTTGAGCCGGCTTTGGATTGGTTTCAGAAACAGCCTTGGGAAGAAACGTCGATCACCACAGGCGACGGATGCAGACTTCTGGGACTGTGGCTTCCAAAGAGGGATGCAAGCGTCTGTCTGATCCTGATGCACGGTTACGGCGGTCTTCCGCAAAATCTCAGCGTGATCGCCCGATGGGCGTGGAAACAGGGCTGGAGCGTGATGATGCCCTATGAGCGGGCACATGGGAAAAGCGGCGGGGATTACTGTACGCTCGGCCTTCTGGAGGCTGAGGATTGCTGCCTATGGTCGCAAAAAGCGGCTGAACTATGCGGCAGCAGCTCGAAGATCGTACTCTTGGGCACCGGATTAGGCGGCTTTGCGGTCCTGAATGCGATTTCAAAGCCTCTTCCGTCGTCGGTCTGCGCCGTGGTATCTGACGGAGCATATTCCAATCCGAGGGAGATCCTGCGGCGAGTGATGAAGATAGAAATGCGGATGCGAGTCTTCCCTCTCCTGCAGATCGTATGTCTTTACGCACGATTTGTATGGAAACGCTGGCCCGGAAGCGTGGACCTGAGGCAAACGCTGAAGGACAATAAGGACATGCCGATCCTATTCATCCATGGAAAAAAGGATATGCGGGTCCCCAGCGAACTCACGGAGGAAATGAGCAAGGCCTGCGCGGCAAAGAAAGCCCTGTGGATTTCTGAAAATGCCGGGCACGGCGCGTGCTGCCTGGCAGACAGCGAAGCCTACTTCAAGCAGCTCCGACAGTTCGTCATCCCCCTCATTTCCGGCGCAAAAACTTCCCAAATGCCTTGACATCCGATATAAGCTGTGCTATTTTATAACAGCTGCGGCATTTGGAGAAGTACCCAAGAGGCCGAAGGGGCTCCCCTGCTAAGGGAGTAGGGCGTGTTGAGCGCCGCTCGGGTTCAAATCCCGACTTCTCCGCCAAA
>JAEEGL014235875.1_pt1 | contig 24387 bp, 14 predicted proteins | sample 9134231 | NCBI WGS metagenome assembly JAEEGL01 (sample SAMN16246548, study PRJNA631951) | gut metagenome | biome: gut microbiome; feature: rumen; material: fiber-attached | host: Bos | place: Iran: Karaj | collected 2018-10
ACCATATCACCGCCTCACATCCCGAGGGACTGGGTGCCAAGCTCGTGATGCAGAACGCACTGGAGGATGCAGGCATGCAGCCCGATGAGATTGACTACATCAACGTTCACGGCACATCGACCCACGTTGGCGACATCAGCGAGGCCAAGGCCATCAAGGAAGTGTTTGGCGATGCAGCCTATAAGCTCAACATCTCGAGCACCAAGTCAATGACAGGCCACCTGCTCGGAGCTGCCGGTGCCGTTGAGGCCATGGCCACCCTGCTGGCCGTGCAGAACGACATTGTGCCGCCCACCATCAACCACGAGGACGACGACCAGGATCCTGAGATTGACTACAATCTGAACTTCACCTTCAACAAGGCACAGAAGCGCACCGTGCGCGCCGCACTGAGCAACACATTCGGCTTCGGCGGACACAATGCCTGTGTAGTCTTTAAAAAGTATGAGGCTTAAAGATATCATTGCAAGAATAAGGCTCCCTTTCCGAAAGGATAAGGAGCTTTATTCGTCTTTATATCACATCATGGGCTTCTATCCGGAGCACATCGACCACTACCGTGTGGCCCTCACCCACAAGAGCACCGCCAAGAAGAGCGACAAGGGCAAACCACTGAACAACGAGCGGCTGGAGTTCCTGGGTGACGCTCTGCTCGATGCAGTCGTGGGCCACATTGTCTACAGTCACTTCCCCGGAAAGCGCGAAGGATTCCTCACCAACACACGCTCAAAGCTCGTCTCAAGAGAGTCGCTTGGAAAACTGGCCGAAGAGATGGGACTCACCGAGCTCATTCAGAGCAGCCAGCAGACACGGTCGCACAACAGCTATATGGCAGGCAACGCCTTCGAGGCTCTCGTGGGCGCCATCTACCTGGATCAAGGCTATACAGCTGTCATGCGGTTCATGGAAAAGCGCATCCTGGCTCAGATGATCAACATTGACAAGGTGGCCTACAAGGAGGTGAACTTCAAGTCGAAGCTCCTGGAGTGGACGCAGAAGAACCGTGTGCGCATGGAGTTCCAGATGCTCAAGGAGGAGAAAGACCAGCAGGGATCGCCCATCTTCGGCTTCCGTGCGGTCATCGAAGGCATTGAGGGCAGCAGTGCCCAGGGCTATTCAAAGAAGGAGGCCCAGCAGCTCTGTTCGCGTGACACGCTGCAGCGTCTGCGCCGCGAGCCCCAGTTCATCGATGCCATCTTCCAGGCCAAGAGCGAGCGCACCAAGATGGAAGAGGAACCCACCGCCGTAGCCCCTGACCTGGAGAAGGAAGACACCAGCTTCATCATTGAGCAGGAGCACACCCCAAACAATCTGCAAAGCGAAAAATCCTTAGAACCTCAAGAACCTCAAGACTTCTCAGACGAGGAGTTCGACCTAAGTGACATCACTCACGTCAAGGAAGAGAAAAGCCGCGAAGACATCATAGCTGCGGCAGAGGAACAGGCATTCAGGGAAGAGGCGTAAATAAAGCGTCTCTTCCTTTTTTTATTCCTTCAACCCTTCCACATACTGCCACAGCTGGCGGTAGAAGGGATGGCGGCAGAGCGTGTGGCGGTCGCCCAGGATGATGAGCTTCATGCGGGCACGGGTAATGGCTACGTTCATGCGGCGCAGATCACGCAGGAAGCCTATCTGGCCTTCGTCGTTCGAGCGTACCAGGGAAATCACGATAATGTCGCGCTCCTGTCCCTGAAAGCCGTCGACGGTGTTTACTGAAATCAGACTGCGGAAAGGCTTGAAGAACTCGCTCTTCCTGACCAGGCGGCGCAACAGCTGCACCTGGGCACGGTAGGGCGATATGATGCCCACATCGAGGCGTTCATTCAAGATGCGCTGCTTGCCAATCAGTTCGTAGTAGGCCTGCAGGGCCAGCAGGGTGAGACGGGCTTCAGGCTCGTTGGAAATACTTCCAAACTTAGAACTCGTCACACCTTTCAGTTCTCCACTCTCCGTTGTGAGTTGACTTGTATCTATCCACGTCATCGGCAGATCCAGGTCGAGAATGCTGCGATACTTCACCTGCGGCGCACTTTCCACCATGTTGTGGTAGAACCAGTCGGAGGAGAAGCGCATAATCTCCTCGTTCATGCGGTACTGCATGGTGAGCAGCGTTACAGCCTCGGGATGGGTGTCGCACAGGCGTTCCATCAGCGTGCGGCCCAGTCCGCCTTTCAGGGCTTCGTAGCACTTCACGGTGGGCGGCAGCTGACAGTGGTCACCGGCAAAGACCACGCGGCTGGCACGACGGATAGGAATCCAGCAGGCGGCCTCTAAAGCCTGGGCAGCCTCGTCAATGAACAAGGTGCCGAACTTCATGCCCTCTAAAAGGCGGTGACCGCTGCCCACGAGGGTACAGGCAATGACACGGGCTTCACCGAACAACTGCTGGTTGATGCCAATCTCAAGGGCTGTGGCACGGTCTTTCAGGCGTTCCAGTTTCTGGTGGAACTTGTCGTCACCACGCTTGCGGTTCTTGCGCAGCTCACGGATGGCCTTTCTCAGTGCCCACAGCTGTGGATAGTCGGGATGGGCTTCAAAGCGTCGTTCATAGGTGAAGGAGAGCATCTTGTCGTCAACGCGACTGGGGTTGCCAATGCGTAGCACCTGTAGTCCACGGTCTACAAGTTTCTCCGATATCCAGTCTACGGCCATGTTGCTCTGTGCGCACACCAGTACCTGCGGTTCACGGCGCAGCGTTTCGTAGATGGCTTCCACAAGGGTGGTGGTTTTGCCCGTTCCGGGAGGACCGTGCACGATGGCCACATCCTTGGCTCTGAGCACCTGGTTCACAGCCCGTTCCTGCGTCTTGTTCAGGTACTGGAAGCCCATGTCGGGGAAGGTGAACGTCTGGGCACGCATTGACGGCATATAGAAAAGATCGCGCAGGTAGCCCAGGCGGCCCTTGGCGCGCATGGTGCGGTCGAGGGCATCGAACATGGTGCGGTAGCTGGTTTCGTCGAAGCTGAGCTGAATGCCCACACCCTCCTGCTGCAGGTCGATGAGCGGAGCACCGTCGGGCACGGCAATGACCATGCGGTCGCCGTCGATAAAGGATACGGTGCCTTTCAGCATAGAGTTCAGCGTAGAGAGTTTGGAAAAGAAACTTACCGGGCGTCCGTACTCGAAGTTGTGGTCAATGTCTTCTTCGTCATCGTTAGTTTTTGTGCGGAACACTTCTACGCAAAGCTGGTTCAGTGAGTTGTAATAAGAGCGCCCCACACGTACCGGCCACCACGCATCGCCACGGGCAATGAGCCGCTCGATTCCGATGGCGTCGACCTTCTCCTGGAAGGCTTTTTTCTCTTCCTCATATTCCATCTGCAACAGCAGTTGTTGCTGCTGCAGTTCCAGGATGGGCGATGTGGTGGGTTGGTTACTCATGGATGATAATCAGCAATTTTGTGGCAAAAATACGGAAAAATAATTAAAATACAATTGTTTTAGAAGTTTTTTTATACCTTTGCAGCCGATAAAGTGTTGTGTAGCAACGAAATATCCTAAATGGTACATTGAAAAGTGTAATTGATGACGATGAAACAAATACTCCTGATAAACGATGTAGTGGGATGCAGTCATGTGGGCATGGTGGCCATGCTGCCCATTCTGACCTATCTGGGTCATTCGGCTTACAACCTGCCCACGGCACTGGTGTCGAACACGCTCGACTACGGGCGGTTCAATGTACTGGAAACTACCGACTATATGCAGGGTGTGCTGCCCGTGTGGAAAGAGCTGGGTTTCAAGTTCGATGCCGTTTGCACGGGTCTGATGTTCAGCGAGCAGCAGGCACGCCTGGTGTCGGGCTACTGCAAGGAGTTGTCGGCGCAGGGTGTCACTATTTTCGTTGATCCCATCATGGGCGACGGAGGTCATCTTTATAATGGCATGGGACCAGAGAACATTGAGCAGATGCGCGAGATGGTTTCAGTGGCCGACCTCATCTTCCCCAATTACACCGAAGCCTGCTATCTCACGGACATTCCTTATAAGGAGGAGGGCATGACATGGGCTGAGGCTGAGCAAATGCTCGACAGTCTGGTTCAGATAGGAACGCGCAGTGCCATTATCACCAGTGCCAAGGTCGACGGGCGTCACTGTGTGGTGGGTCGTCGCAGCAAGGAACCGTTTGCAGGTTTTCAACAGAACATCAGCGAGGGTCTTTATTTCTGTCTTCCCTACGAAGAGATTCCCGTCTTGTTCCACGGCACGGGCGATATTTTCTCTGCCGTGCTCATCGGCCACCTGTTGCGTGGCGAAGCTTTGAAGGCATCCACCCACACAGCCATGAAGGTGGTGAGCCAGCTCATTGAGCACAACAAAGACCTGCCCGACAAGATGCGTGGCATTCCCATCGAGCAGTGCTTGGATTTGTTGTAAACGTTGCTTGCGTTTTGTGTGTCGCGATTTCGTCGCGACAAAATCAGTCGTATTCTTTCGCTTCGCGCTTGCCTCTCAGCACGGCAAGGGCATTCAGAGCCAGAGCCTCCATTTCGTCTTCGCCGGGGAAGCAATAGACGGGGGCAAGGAATTCTATGCGCTGTCGCAGGCGGCTGATTACATATTCTGAACGGGCCAGACCGCCAGTGAGCAGGATGGCATCGACCTTTCCGCAGAACACGGCTCCCAGACCCACAATGTTCTTGGCCAGATGATAGATCATGGCATCCAGAATCAGCTCGGCATGCTTGTCGCCGTAGTCATTAATGCGCTGTTCTATCTCCTTCACGTTGGTCGTTCCCAGATGGGCGTTCAGTCCGGCCTTTCCGGCAATACGCTTCAGCAGCTGTTTCTCGTTGTATTTTCCGCTGAAGCACAGTCGTATCAGGTCACAGGCAGGCAGGCTGCCGGCGCGTTCGGGTGAGAAGGGGCCTTCGCCGTCCAGGGCGTTGTTGGCATCTACGGCCTTGCCATGCTGGTGTGCCGCCACGCTGATGCCACCACCCATGTGGCAGATAATCAGGTCCAGGTCTTCATAGCGTTTGCCCACCTCTTGGGCGAAACGACGGGCTATGGCACGCTGGTTCAAGGCGTGCCAGATGCAGATGCGGTTCATCAGTGGCGATCCGCTGATGCGGGCATAGTCGTTCAATTCGTCGACCACCCCCGGATCGGCAATGAACGAGCGGCAGCCAGGAATGGTCGAAGCAATCTCATGGGCGATGATGCAACCCAGGTTGCAGGCGTGGTTATGCAGGGCAATGCCCGAATAGGTATCGTCGAGCATGCGCTGGTTGATCTCATAGACACCGCCCGCAATGGGCTTCACCAGTCCGCCACGGCCTATCACGGCATCGAAGTTCATTTCGATGTCGCAGCGTTTCAGCTCGTCGAGCACCAGTTGTTTACGGTATTCGCGCTGTTCCAGCACGTCGTCGAAAGAGGCCAGCTCTTCCTGTGTGTGGCTAATGTTGCGCAGCACCAGCGGATGCTCGTCTTCATAGACGGCCATCTTGGTACTCGTCGAGCCAGGGTTGATAACAAGGATGTTCATTACAGAGCTGCCAAAGCCAGGGAGTAGAACTTATTGTCGATGCTGTCGCCGCGCGACGGGAGTACCACCGGCACCTGCGGGCCGCAAAGGATGGCGGCAGTCTGGGCTTCGGTAAAGAGCGTGATGGTTTTATAGAAGACATTGCCAGCCTGGATGTCGGGGAAGATCAGCGCATCGGAATGGCCTTCGAGCGGCGACACGATGCCTTTCTTGTGCAGGGCGTGGGCCGAAAGACAGGTCTTCAGATCGAGCGGTCCGTCGACGATGCAGGGGCCGAACTCACCGGCCTCGGCCTGGGCTATCAGTTCCTTGTATTCCACCGTGAAGGGGAAGTGCTTCGCATTGACTTTCTCCGTGCAGTTGATGAGACCCACGCGAGGTTCTGCAATGCCCATGCTGCGGCACAGCGTGAGCAGATAGCGCAGCTGTTCCACGCGCTGTGGGGCTGTGGGGTAGGGGATGACAGCTACATCGCTCACAAACAGCAGTTTGTCATAGCCAGGAATCTGTGCACACGTCACGTGGGTCAGCACACGGCCTTTCTCCAGCAGTCCCTGTTCCTTGTTCAGGATGGCCCGCAGCAGGTCGTCGGTGTTCAGCAGGCCCTTCATCATTACGTCGGCCTTGCCCTCACGGCATAGCTTCACGGCTTTCAGGGCAGCCTCGTCGGCATTCTGGGCCTCCACAAAGGTGGCTTGGCCGGCAAAGGCATCGAAGTCGGCGCCCATCTTTTCACGCTCGCCCACTAGCAGGGCCTCGACAAATCCGGCCTCCAAGGCTTTCACCACGGCACCCTTTGTACCTTCGTCGTAGGGGCACACCACTGCCACCCGTTTCTTGGCCGTGCGGCCTTTCAGGTGGGCTATCATCTCACTGAAGTTCTGTATTGTTTCCATAAAGTTCTGGTTGTTTCGGGCAAAAGTACTAAAATTCTTTCAGACACCCAAGCATTTCAGTATATATATTTGTCAGTGCAGAATAAAAATACATATATCGTAAACTATTCCAATAAAAATGTGTATTTTTGCAGCACAAACGTTGAACGAATCCTGGCTAATAACTATGAACGAAGAGATTCACAACAGTGCGGAACTGATAGAGCTGGTCAGCCGCATTGGTTTTCTGCCCCTGCTCAACAGCGGCATTCGTGGCTTCTCGGCCGAAGAGATGGTCGACGATGATTGTCGCTATGTGCTGTTGCCTGACGGTGGTTGGGACTGGCCGCTGTGGAAGTGGAAGGGTTCGATCATCACCGAGGGCGGTCATGTCTACGGCAAGTTCTTTGCCGGTAAGGCGGGCTTCATCAGCCGTGAGTGGTGGCCCGACTTCTGCAACTATCGTCGCAGCAAGCATCCTGCACCGGCCGAAGGAAGCATTGAAGAGACCATCCTGCTCACACTGGCCACCCATGGCAGTCTCATCACCCGCGAACTGCGGGCCCTCTGTGGTTTCGACGGGCCAAAGATGCGCAGCCGCTTCGACGGCTACGTCACCCGTCTTCAGATGGCCACACGCATTGTTACCGAGGATTTTGTCTATCCCACTGACCGCCATGGGCGTGAGTATGGCTGGGGTTGGTCGCTGCTCACCACGCCTGAACAGCTCTACGGTCGTGCATCCTTCAGTTGTGACCGTCAGCCTAATGAGTCTTTGGTCCGCATGTTCCGTCACTTGCGCCAGCTCTGTCCCCATGCCACCGACACGCAAGTGCTCAGAATGTTGAAATAATCATGATTTCTCATGGTGGATAAGTTTGGATGCTGTCTTATCCCAGCGCGAAGCAGAACTGCTGGTCGCGGTGCTCCATGACCGCTACCCCGTAGCGCACCAGATGGGCCAGCAGGGCGATGACCTTGGGGCGGGGCAGGCGGGAACGCTTCACAATCATGTTCAGTGGCAGCTGTTCGGTGGCTGAAAGGGCTGCCAGCAGCTGCCGCTCGTCGTCGCCATAGCTGAAGGCGGTGCCGCGCTGCGACTGCTCGTCGCGCCAGATGGCCAGATGCACGGGCGAAGCCACGATGTTCTCGTCGGCTATGCGCACGTAAGCCCGCTGTCGGCCATCCTCGTCGACGGCACAGACGGGCTTTCGCTTGCTGGGTGGCACGGTGCAGACCACAATGGTGCGGCCGTCCACACGGTAGTTGTCGAACTTGATGCTCGACGGTGGCACACAGTACTTCCACGCCGCCTGGTGCATCATGTACACCTCCTCTTCACTGCGCACGCCGCTTAGGTGACCGTCGTCGCGCACACCGATGAGCAGCCGTCCACCGTCGGTATTGGCAAAGGCCGACACCGACCGCGCCAGCTTCACGGCATCCTGTACCTTGTATTTGAAGTCCTGCTGCTGGTGCTCGCCCTGGGCAATGAGCGACAGGAGATAATTGCGGTCGCTGAGAATCATGCGGCAAAATTACGAAGAAAACCGCACATTTGCAACTCGGTTGCACCTTTTTCTCTCTACCTTTGTCGGCGAAAAAAGACGGCTGGCCGTCGAGGCTGTTGCAATGGAGCCTTGGTTGCAGGACAATGGAGGCTTAGTTGCGAGACAATGGAGGCTCGGTTGGGACGCAGCTGAGGCTTGGTTGCAAGACGCTGAAAGAGAGAAAGTTATAAATAAAAAAGAGAATAAGATTATGTCACACCATCACGACCACGACCATCATCACGAAGGTCATCATCACCACCATCATGTGCATGCCGCTTCCATGGGCGGCTCGATGGACTGGATTTTCCTGTTCTGTATTCTGCTCAACGTCGCCTTCGTGGCCATCGAGGCTTTCATCGGGTGGCGCGTCGACTCGATGTCGCTGCTGAGCGATGCCGGTCACAACCTGAGCGATGTGTTCTCGCTGGTGCTTGTGCTCCTGGGCTTCCACCTGGCACGCGTGGCCAGCGACCATAAGTACACCTACGGACTGAAGAAGTCGACCGTGCTCATCTCGCTTGTCAACGCCCTGCTGCTGCTGGTGGCACTGGTGTTCATCTGGATGGAAAGCATCGATAAGCTCAGCCACCCCGTCAGCGTCGACGGTGCCGCCATCAGCTGGACGGCCTTTGCGGGCATCGTGATCAACGGCCTGACCACCGTGCTGCTCATGCGGGGGCAGAAGGACGACCTGAACGTGCGTGGAGCCTACCTGCACATGCTGGCCGACACGCTGGTGTCGGTGGGTGTGGTCGTCTCGGGCGTACTCATCCTGCTCACGGGCTGGAGCATCGTCGACCCCATTGTGTCACTGCTCATCACGTTTCCCATCATCCGCTCGTCGTGGGGCTTGCTTCGCGAGAGTCTGCGCATGACGCTCGATGGCACGCCGGAGAATGTCGAGGTAGACCGCCTGGTGGAGCTGATGCTGGCCGACGAGCGCGTCAGCGAGGTACATCACGTACACGTTTGGGCCATTAGCACCACTGAGAATGCTCTGACCGCCCATGTGGTCATCGGCAATCTGAACGAGATGGAATCTGTGAAGCATGCTCTCAAACACGCCCTGGGCGAAGCAGGCATCGGCCACGCCACGCTGGAGTTTGAGACGGCTGACAGTCAGTGTGAGGAATCTGTTTGTAAATGAGGCCTCATTTACACTTCATGATGACATAAATAATCACGGGAGCTCCCATCAACGGCGTCACCGCACCCAGCGGAATGACGCCGTTTTCGCCTGGCAGGAAGCACACCAGGTTGCACACCAAAGCCACTACTGCACCACACAACATGGTGGCCGGCATGAGCACCAGGTGGTTGTCGGTGCGCAGCAACAGCCGCGCCATGTGGGGAACAGCCAGTCCGATGAACGACACTGGGCCGCAGAAGGCAGTGGTGATGGCGGTGAGAAGGCCGGTGACCAGCAGCAGCCAGTTGCGCACCCGACGGATGCTTACGCCCAGGTTCTCGGCATAGCGGTCGCCCAGCATCAGTGCGTTGAGCGGCTTGATGAGCAGCAATGCACCCAGCAGTCCGGCCACGCAGGAGGTGGCAAACACGGGCATGTGGTTCATGGTGACGCCACCAAACGTGCCCATGCCCCAGACCATGTAGGACTTTACGCCTTCGTCGGTGGCAAAGAACTGCAGCAGGGCGATGGCCGACGAAGACAGGTAGCCGATCATGATGCCGATGATGAGCAGCATGACGTTGTTTCTGACCAGTGTAGAAAAGAAGAAGACCACGCCCATCACGGCCATGGCACCCACGAAGGCGGCCAGGATGATGGCCACAAAGCCGCTCACGGCCAACGTTCCGGCACCAAACGAGCCACCCAGGAGCAGCATGACAAGTGCCACGCCCAGTGCGGCTCCGCTCGATATGCCGAAGATGCTGGGGTCGGCCAGCTCGTTGCGGAAGGCCGTCTGCAGCATGAGTCCGCTTACAGCCAATGCCGATCCGCACAGCACGGCGGTGATGGCCTGTGGCAACCGGCTCTCCAGCACGATGTAACGCCAGGAAGCCTTGGCCTCTTGGGCGTTGCCGAAGAGAATGTCGAGCACGTCGGCTGCGGGAATCCTGATGGAGCCTACCATCAGGTTCAGGGCCAGCAGCAAGAGGATGAGTGCCGCAGAAAGCAGAAAGAACCAGCGTGTCTTCGTCATCATTGTTTACTCTTTCACCTTTTCATAATAACGCAGCGGCGGCAAGTTTGGTATGTCGGGGTGCAGAATATGTATGAAGTCCTGCAACAGCAGGTCGGGGCGGAAGGGCGATTCTTCGTAGAACATCGATGTCTGGACGTTGCAGCCGTAGACTTGTCCGTTCCTGACGGGGCGCAGCTCCTTGTAGCCGGCCTGTTCGCTGAGCAGCTGCTGCATGGTCAGCGGCTCACTGCTGTCGTAGCGCAGCAGCCACACGTCGCAGTCACCGCAACGCTCCAGAATGGTCTCGAAGGGCAGCGGCAGCGATCCGCTGTGGTCATCGTTGGCAAACGGGTAGCGGCAGTGGGCATCGCTGAGCATGCGCCCGATGGTGCTCTGGCCGCCGGGAACATACCACACAGACCCCGTCTGCTTGTCCATGAGCACGGTGGGCTGCTCCGCGGTGGCCTTTGCCATTTCAGCCAGGGCCAGATAGCTGTTTTCCACTGCGTCAAAGAGCGAGTCGGCACGTTGTCCGCAGCCGTAGAGCAGACCGTAGAACCGCATCCACTCAGCCCGTGCCAGTGGCGTTTGTTCCATGTACTCGGCACACTCTATGAGCGGAATGCGAATGTCCTCCAACCGACCGTAGCCCCCGCTGTTCTCGAAAGGCGACAGCAGGATGGCATCGGCCTGGGCATCGATAATCTTTTCTATCACGGGACTCATGCCGTCGCCGCAGTCAACAAGCCTGCCGCTGCGACAGCCTTCGATGACGAAGGGCACCTTCATGTACTTCCTGTCGGCCACACCAGCCACTTGGCCCTGTGCGCCCAACTGTGCAATGAGGGCAGCATGCACGCTGGTGAAGACCACACTGCGCTGCAGGGGCACGCGCACCACGGTGGCATGGCCGCTCATTTCTGGCACCTCGCTGCCCGTGGTGAGCAGGTAGCGGTGCAGCATTTTGCCGGGTTTCCAGGGGTTCTTGATGTTCACCTCGGTGAAGTCCTGGTGGCGCACCACCTCGATGAGGCGGGCATGACGGAAAACGAGCGTATCGCCCGCCTCGCGGTCGGCAGGTGTTTGCCTGCCGCCACACGAGAGGAGCGATACGCCCGCAAGTAGAATAATCAGAAGTCGGGTCATAGGCTCGTTGTTATTTTACCATGACCTTGCGCAGCGTGCCGTCGGCCTGACGGACGATGTTCAGTCCGCGACGCACCTGTATCAGCTTGCGTCCGCCCAGGTCGTAGACGGCCTGCTGGCCTGCTGTCTGACGGCTGATGAGATTGGCAATGCCCAGTGCGATGTACTCCACGGGTTCTTCCTGTTCGGGCTTAGTGCCGCCCAGATTGTCCAAGCAGAAGTAGGCGGGTGTGTTCATGTAGCCGTAGGACGTGTCGCTGCTGCTCATCTCGAAGGCCAGACGCTTCACCTTGCCCAGGCTGGTCAGGTCTACCCACCGCCAGTCACTGTGGATGTAGGCTGAATCGAGCTTACGCAGGTCGGCGAGATAGAAGTCCACGGTGCCCGTTTCGGTTCCGTCGGCAGCCAGTCCCTTGACGGTCAGCTTGAGCCAGTCGCCCAGGTCGAACTTCTTGGCGTAACTATCGCCATTCTTCATGGACTTCATGGTGTAGGCAGCATTGGCCACGTAGAAGCCGGTGATGGTGTCACCGTCGGCGCTTGACAGCACCTCAATGCCCTTGTCGACGGCGTAGGGCACATTGAACACGGCGTAGGTCTTGGACCCTTCAGCTCCGTGACCCACACAGCTGTTGTACATGTCGGTGGTGTAGTCGGCAAAGGTGGTGTCGGTCTTGTTCGAATAGAAGAATCCGTAAGCGTATTCTCCGTAGTCGTTCAGCTCATAGCCGTTCTCAAAGCGGTATGCACCCGAGATGAAGCTGCCGCTGCCGTCACTTCCGTTCCAGAAGCTGTTGTCGGCCAGCTCCAGTTCCTCCATGGTGGCAGGACCCTCATAGACAACGGGTTCTTCAGGAGCCGTGCCGTTGAAGTTGTCCATGCAGAAATAGAGCGGTGTGGTGTAGCCCCAGGCGTTCTTGCGCGAAGCTTCGAGCGAGAAGGTCAGTTCCTTGACCTTGCCCAGGCTGCTGAGGTCCACCCACTGCCAGTCCTTCACATAGTAATGCTCCAGCGAATCTTCCGAACGGTAGTCGGCCAGGAAGAATTCTACTTTCTTGCCGTTGTCGGCAAAGACTGTGAGCTTGAAGAAGTCACTCTTGCGGAAGCCCTCGTCGCCGCCCACAGGATTGCCGTTGGCATCTTTCTCGCTGGTCTGTCCGTCGCCATGCAGGATGGAGTTCACCGTCACGGCAGCATTGGTCACGTAGAATCCACGGATGCTGTCGCCATCCTCACGGTTGAGGACGGTGACGGTCATCGGGGCAAACTCGTCCTCGAAGAACACAGCGTAGGTGCTGCTGCTGTCAGCTCCGCAACCGGTCACGGCGTTCCATTGGTCAGTGGTGTAGGACTGGAACACGGTGTCGGTACGGTTGGCATAGCTGAAGCCCGACCATGAACCCCAGTCGATGCTGTAGTTATTGGCAAAGCGGTAGCTGCCACTCACAAACGAGCCCTGATACTGGCTGTCGCCATAGAGTCCTTCTTCTATTGCTCCCTTTGTGTCGGGGCCGCGCCAGAAGCTGTTGGGTTCCAGGAAGAGGTTCTCGAAGTCGGCCATGATGGCCTGGCCGGTCACGATGATGCGGCAGGTGTCCTTGGCTTCAAACAGCTGTGCATCGGTAATGGTCACGTAATAGTCGCCCGACTGCTGCGGCAGGATGTTTACCATGATTTCCTCGCCCAGCTCAGTCACGGTGGTGTCGGCCACCAGTTCGTGTCGGCTGTCAGTCCACTTCACGTTGAACGGTGCCAGACCGCTGGCCACCATGACCTTCAGTGCTGCCTCACTGCCCTCACTGACAGTGGTTTGCGGAGCTGTGCAGGCAATGAGAAGGTCGATGGGTTCCATGGGAGTGGCAATGGTGTCGGTGAGCAGCAGGGCCGTAGCGTTGCCACGGGTGCTCACTGCCACGACGTAAGCTACATAGCTGGTAAGCTCCTGCAGCGTGTCAACCTTCAGTGTGGCTTCAGCCTCCTTGATGAGCGTCAGCGGTTTGCCAATGGCCATGAGTGAGTCGGCTGTCATAGCGGTGTTGTCGGCATCGGCACGCAGCACAGCCACATAGGCACGGCCGTTCATGTCGGTCTTCACGCTGACGGTGGCCGTGTGCCAGTCGTTAGCAGCTGCCTTCGGATAGCCGTCGGCCATGACGGGAATGCGGGTCAGGTCGGGGTCATATTCATAGGCACCTATCGAGATGGCCGAGTCGGGCCGCACGGTGCCGTTGATGTCGGTTGTCACGTAGCTGAGCGGCATTGCCTGGAGCAGCGTGTCGCCCAAAGTGGAAACGGGTTCGAGCACGTCGTCGCTGACAAACAGGGCCTGGCGGTTGTAGCAGCCAGTGGCAGCAGTCTTCTCAACGAAGAGTTCGAAGTCGCCTTCCGTACCCGACGACGCGCGGAAGAACGTCTCGCCCGTGGTCGAGATGAGGTTGTTCTGGAAGTTGATCTTCGTGAGGTTAACATCGTTGTATAGGTTCACGGCATAGCCTCCGGTCTCGTTCTGGATGATGTTGTTCACCACGTTGATGCCAACGCCGTAAGCATCATCAAACTTCGACGATGCCCAGAATGCGGCACCATCGCTGGCACCCGTCATTCGCAGGGTGTTGTGGGCGATGTTCACATATTTCACCTTGGTATTGTTCAGCTTGAAGGGACTGTAGCTGGCATTGAGTGAAACCATGTTGACCACATTGTTGGCCACAATCACCGGCACATCTGCCGTACCTTCCAGCTGTCGCAGGTTCATGGCTACGCTGTAGGTCTTGGCAGCAATGTTGAAGATGTTGCCTGTAATCTCCGTGGGTTCGCTGTACTCATCGCGCAGTTGCATGTCGAGCCAGCCCACGCTGTTCTTCGTTTCGGCATCGGCTTCGATGATGACGGTGTTGTTACGAATCTTGGCTCCCAGTTCGTCCATGACGTAGATGGCCTTGGTGCCGTTGTTCTTGAAGGTATTGCCTTCAATCACGCCGCCCACTTCCTTGGGCAATGCCACATAGCTGGTGCCGCCCATCGACACACCCATCTTGCCGCCTTCGAGCAGACAGTTGCTGACGGTGAGGTAGTCGTTGTTCTTATTCTCCTCGTCAATGATGGTGTGGCCCACCAGACAGACGTCGCCCGAGGTTGTGACAGGTGCATGCAAGTAGCAGTTATCAATGGTTACGTGTCGGCTCTGGTCCTTCACCATCACCACGGCCTTGTAGGACACGTCGGATGTGGTCACTTCCAGGTTGCGCAGCGTCACGTAGCTGGCCTCATAGAGCGTCACGACACCGTAGTCCTTCTTGTGCTGGTCGTCGCTGTAACCGCCAGTGGTGTAGTTGTCGTGGTAGATTTTCACGTCGCGCTGGCCGCTCTCGCTCTCAATGGTGAGCGTGTTGGCCGAGCCCATTCCCTTGATATAAGGAATGCGCACCTTCTCATTGTACTGTCCGGTTTTTACCTTCAGCACCACAGGGCCTTCCATGCCCAGCGTACCTAGGTCGTCGACGGCACCCTGCAAGGTGGCATAGTCGGCTCCGGCTCCCACGGTGTAGGTGCCGCTCTTTCCGCTGGCCACAGTGATGGTGGCACTGTCGGGAACCATGATGTCGACGGCAGAACCGTTGACCACCAGACTGGTAATAACGGCAGTGGTGGTCTGTCCAACCTCAGCGGTGGCCTTCAAGTCGTAGACCAGCCAGAAATAGTAGGTTCCTTCCTTGCGGATGACGAAGTTATCAGTAAAGGCTTGGTTGGCCGAGAACGAGGCAGCTGTGCCTGTGGTGTAGATGCGGAAGGTGTCGACGGGTTCGGCATTGAGTACACCGACGTTGAAAGCTGTGATGTTCAGGCTGTCGAGTTCGCCTTTGGTCTCAACGGCTATCTTCAGCATCTTCACGTCGGTCTGTCCCTTCAGCACCTCATTGACGCTGATGTCCTCCGTGGTGATGGCTGTGACGGCTAGCGACTGCTTCTTGTAGCCTTCGGCCTTGACGGCAAAGTTAGGCTTGGTATAGCTGCCCTTGCCCACATATTTGATGGTGAGCTTGCCGCCGTCAACGGTAGCATCGCTGACAATGGGCTCAAACTTGGCTGAAGAACCGCTCAGGTCGACAATCAGGTTGGCGTCGTCGGCCTCGCTGCCCTTATATATATAAAGATGTGCCGTGTAGGCAAAAGAAATGCCCTGGTCGGTCAGTTTGATGCAGTCAGCTTCACCAGTGGGGGCCAGCGTGACCGTAGCTTCCACGCCATCGGCACCGTCGCCCTCAGGACCTCCGTCGTCGTAGACCATGGTCTGCTGTCCCAGTGCGAGCTGGAAGAGGCCGTGGTCACCGGCAGTCATGAGTACCATGTTCTTCAGGGTGCGGCAGCCTTCGGGATCGCCAGCTGTTGCTGCGACGATATTATCGCCTACAGAAAGTGAAAGCAGGGCTGCGTCGATGGTCTGGCCGTCCTCGGCAGTGCCGCTGATGTCGGCCTTTACGGTGAAGCGGTTGTCACCCTCAGTCAGGGTCACGGCCTCGCTGAAGACTACCTCCACCTCAGCAGCAGCGGCAGCCTCGCCCAGTTTCGTGTCGTCCTGCCACACGCTCACAGTGGTCATATTGGCCTCAGTGCCTTTCAGAGACAGGCGCATGCTGCTGACGGACTGCGGGTTCAGGCCGCCGTCGGTCTTCACGCTGACGTTGAGTAGCTCCTGAGCGGTGGCACCGATGGACACATCGGCCGTACTGGCCTGCGTAGCCTCGACAGCCGTAATCTCCATGTCCTTCTGCAGATATTCCGACACAGTGGCCTTCCAGCCTGCAGCGGTGCTATAGCTTTGGTTCGGGTTGAACACCACGGTCAGCGCGCCGTCTTCGGCAGTAGAGCGTACGATGCGTCCGGGGCCTGTGGTGTAGTCGTCGGTGCTGGCAGGCTCCCACAGCAGTTCGCCCGTGGTACCCTGGCCGCTATAAATCTTGAACTTTGCTGAAGACGAAGGACTCCAGCTGGAAGAGTAGATGGCAAACTCACTGAAGTCAATCTGGCACACATAGCCGCTGTGCTTGGGCTTGAACACATTGATGCGCTCGTCGGTGCCAGCCTCGTAGTTGTCGGAATATTCGCTCTTGGCCTTGGTCTCGAAAGCCATTGAACCGTTCACGGTCTTTGTCACCGTGCCCTGGTCTGCATGGCTCAGCACGATGTTCTTCACTGTGCGTGTGGCAGTGGTGGCATCGGCAGGAGCCGTTTCGGTCTTCCCGACGTTGTTCACCAGTGCGGTGACGCTCACCAACTGGGCGGTGACCGTCTGGTCGTTCAGGGCCTCGTCGCTGATGGCGTACTTCAGGGTGAAGCGGTTGTCGCCCTCAGTGAGGGGCTGCGGAGAGGTCAGGGTGATCTCGAAGGCAGAACCGTCGAGCACTGTTTCACCCACCTTTGAGGAGCCGAAATAGAGCGAGGCACTGGGAACGAGGGCGTAGCTTTCGCCTGCTGAGAAGGCCATCTTGGTGACCTGCATGGCAGGCTCGGTGTTCTGGGCTTTGACGTTCACAGTGAGCATGTCCTGCGCCTCGTCGCCAGCAGCAACGGTTTCGGTGCTGGCAGCGGCTGTCTCCAGTCCGTTGAAGTCCATGGGCTGCGGGGTGAAGAGGCTCACAAGGGCTTCGAAGCCGTCGGCCTCAACACTGTTTGAGGCATCGCTGAAGAGCACCACGGTGAGCGAGCCGTCGTCGGCTGTGGAGCGGACAAGTCCCGTCTCGCCCTGTTGCAGGGTCTTGATGAGTTTGTCGGCTGCGGCTTCCTGACCGCTGTAGATGCGCAGCTCCTGGTTGTAGTAGGAACCATGCCAGATCTGGTTCTTCGTGAAGTCGACCATGACCTTCTGGCCGCTGACGCCTGAAAGGAACGTCACTTGGCCGTTGGTCTTTGAGAAGATGCCCCCGTCAAGGCCGCCTTCGTCGTAGAAATTCAGGGCAGTCTCGCCCACGGTGACGGTCTGCGGGGTGGCCGTCATGAGCACAATGGCTGGATTCTCGACCACAACGGACGTTCCGGCGGCAAAGGGTGTGATGCCTTCGTTCTGCAGGGTCGTTGCGACTTTCGTAATGTCGACCTGCACCTTGGCACCCACCAAGGCTGTGCTGAGCACGTCGGCACGCAAGGTGAAGGTATTGGTACCGTCGGCCAGTGCCTGGTCGAGCGTGAACTGATAGGTTCCCGCCGCAGCGTCGATGGCACTGACGGTTGCCTCAAGCTGCCTGTCACCATAGAAGAGCTTCATGGCCAAGGGGTCAACGACATCCTCGTTTTGGGTCATCGTGAAGCCGATGGCAGTTACGTGATCAGGATTCATCACCCCCGTCGTGGTGACGTAGGCGTTGGCCAGTGCCACGTTCTGCTTGGTCAGGGGCTGGGCCGTCACGCCGTTGTAGTCGGAACCAGCACCGGTGACGGTCATGTTCTCCAGTTTTACACACTTCACCTTGGCTACCCAGCCTTCGCACGTGTTGGAGTTGCGGTGCATGAATCCCACCGACAGTGCTCCGTCGGCAGTGCCCGAGGTGTAGACGGCAGGCATCGACGGCTTGTTGTCGTTGTTCACCTTCTCGGCCATGAGCGTGCCGCTTATGTCGTTGAGGCTCGACGAACCTGTGATGCCACTGGTCGTTGTGGGCCAGGCGAAGGCATCGTCGGCATCGGCCACGCCGTCGTAGATGCTGAGGTAGAGGTAATAGCTGGCATTGTACTGGTTCAGGTCGATTTTCTCGAACGTGAGTTGTACGGACATGCCGGCCTCTGCCGGACGGAACACGGTAAGCGATTGGGCGTTGTACGAATTGTTGTCGACAATGTTCTCCGTGCCCCAGGGGTCGTAGAACGTGATGACTTCATCCGTGCCGACCTCGATGGTCTGCTTGCCGAACTGCGGCTGCAGCACTTCCCTGTCGGCCCAGGCCCCTAAGGATATGAGCAGCAGCGAAAAGAGTAGTAGCAGTGATTGCTGAAATCGTTGTCTCATAATGATTTATTTTTAAAAGGTTATTGAATAATGATTTTTCTTGTGTTTCCGTCGGGTGTGCGCACGATGTTCAGGCCCTTGCTGAGCTGGCGGGTGCGCAGGCCGCGCAGGTTGCAGGCGACGGCCGGGGTGACGGCATTGGTGGACTTCAGGCTGGCGATGCCTGCACTGGCGTTGGGATGCAAATCCTCGGCACCAGTGATTTCGGTAGACGTCTCGCCAATGGCACCGCACACCTGGTTCATGCCGTTCTGACAGCGGATGAAATCGGCGTGGGTTAGCGCGACAGGACGGCCCAGGCTGTCGACGGCCCACTCTAGGTTCATCGCACAGCCCTCACGGTTGGTGTTGGGCTGGTTGTCGGCATAGCCGTAGCTGAAGGCGGGCAGCAGGTAGAGCTGCGACCCGTCGTCGCCCACCTGTAGGATGGCGTTGTCGGGCAGTCGGGTGCCGCTCAGCGTCAGCTCCTTTTGGTCAGTGAGCCACAGGGGAAAGTACTCTTGCTTGTTGTATTTGTTGCGCACCACGCTGCCCTCGTGGCCCTGGTTGTCGGTCCAAAGGACATCCTGCTTGCTGCCACCGAAGTAATAGGTGAGCTGATAGCGATGCACGGTCAGCGGATGGTCGTACTCCGATCCGCGCAGCTCGTACCAGGCATCGTCGGGCAGCTGGTTGTGGTTCGCGTCAACGGATACCCACACCGTGGCCGGTTCGGCATTGTTCTCAAAAGCATTGCCCCATACGGCGAAGTCGGCCTGGCCCTCGACGTTGATGACGGGGTGGTCGAAGTGGAACGTGATGTAGCCGCCCCAGGCACCTAACGACACCAGCCCCTGGGCGTTGGCAGCCAGTTGCTCAGTGCATTTCTGTGCCATCGTCTCGGGCGTGTCGGCCTCGGTGGCCGAAGGGTATTTGTTGACAAACTGCCCCGGTGCAGGCACGTATTCATCGACTGCCTGCAGGTAGGGATTCTGCTGGGCCTGTGCCGTAAGGGTGGCGGTCAGCAAGAGGCTGAAAAGTGAAAAACGCTTCATGATCTGTCTGATTTCCAGTGGTTTATGACTGAGGCTCCGTTGCGATGCAATGGAGGCTCAGTTGGGGAACAACGGAGCCTTGGTTGTGCGGCAACAGAGGCTTGGTTGTGAGACTATTGGTTGGCGGTGGTTTCGCGGGTGGTGCTGGTGAGCCAGCAGGCGTGGCCGGGAATGTCGCCCGTGGACACCTTCCACTTTTTCCGTCCCTGGCTGTCGAAGCAGAAGAGCCAGCCCGACGACACGTAGTTCGTGGCGTCCATCACGTAGAGGTCGCCCGTCACGGGGTGTACCATCAGGCCGTAGGCTGTCTCGAACTCGCTGGCATCGGCAATGAGGTTGGTATTCAGCACGCGGTGGGTGCGTGTGTCGATGAGGCCGACCGTGGCCGATGCGTCCCAGTCGTCGTCGTAGACGGAGGCCACATAGCACAGCGAGTCGCCGCGAAAGGCCATGTCGCTGACGGGCAGTGGAAACGAGTCGCGCTTCTCATAGTGCCCGTTGGCATCCTTCGTGAGCAGGAACAGCTGTGAAGGCACGTCGCCATAATCGCCGCGCGAGGTCACCCACAGCTGACCGTGGCGGTCGGCACGCAGGCGGAACAGGTTGGGAGCCACGTCGATGCGGCCCTCCTCGGTGAATGTCTTCAGGTCGATGACACTCACCGTGCGGTCGTAGCCCTTGCCCTGCATGGCACTATAGCCACCGCTGTTGGCCACGTAGAGCTTGCCGTGGACCACGGCCATCTCCTCAGGCTGGTGACCCACGCTGACACGCCCTGCCACACGCAGGGTCAGCGTATCGATTTTATACACGCAGCCTTCGACCGACGTACCGCCCACCGGGCTCACATAGCTCGACACGTAGGCATAGCCTTCGTGGAAAGCCAGGAAGCGGCAGTTGGGCACGTCGGCATGACCTAAGGAGAAGGCAGAGTCGGCTGTGCATACTTCCACCTTGTTCGAGCGGTTGATGACCAGCCACAGGCGCGAGCCGTAGACCTTGCAGTCGTTGCCCACGTCGCCCAGCTCCTTCACTTGGCTGGGATTGCGCGAAGGAAAGATGTTCTTCAAATACTCGCCCGTGTGCAGATCCAGGAAGTCGAGCGTGGCCTTGTTCGACCCCATGTTGCCCTCGCAGAGCACGTAAAGACCACGGTAGTGGGTCACGGTCTGCTCCTTGGTGTCCTGACGGGTGGGCTGCACCACGTCGTCGTCGGTGCGGCAGGCAAAGAGCATGCCTGCGGCACAGACGGCAAGAATGGTGCGCAAGAGTGGTTTTTCTATCATAAGCTGTATTCTAATCCAATGGCGAAGTTGCGGCCCGGCATGGGATAGTTGGCTATCACGTCGTACTGCTGGTCGAGCAGGTTGCGGGCCTCCACGGTGAGCCGCCAGCCACGGTAGCGCCACGAGGCCGTGAGGTCACTGGTGTACCAGGGCTGCATGTAGTTATAGGCAATGTTCTCCTGTTCGTTCCAGCGTTCGCCAGTGTACAGGAAACTGTAGTTCACGGAAAACTCGCGCCAGTCCAGACCCACGATGAGCGAGCCGGAGTGGTGGGGAATGTAGGGAATCTGATGGCGGTAGTAGGGCTTCGAGGCATCGGTCACGTCAATGGCCCTCTGGTAGGTGTACTGGGCCTTTAGGGTCGTGGTGATGCTACGGCCTACGGGACAGGAGGCTGAGGCCACCACATCGAGGCCACGGATGTCGACGCGCCCCAGGTTGAGCATGGTCCAGCGGAACTGCTGGCCCTTGGGATAGGCAATGATCTTGTCTTTCACCCGGTTGTAGTAGGCATCGGCATGCAGGCTGATGAAGGAAAGAATGCCACGCTCCAGGTGTCTCTCCATGGTCATTCCTATGTCAAACTGTGTCGCTGTCTCTGGCCGGAGCGTGGCGTTTCCTATGTCGGTGTAGTACAGGTCGTTGAAAGTAGGCAGACGGTAGCTCTGCTTGACAAAGGCGCGCAGTGAGAGCCAGCGGCCCCGCAGCGGCCAGAAGTTGGCAAACAGGGCCGGTGTCAGTTGGTTCATGTTCTTCGAGCGGTTGTCCTTGCGGGTGTGGTCGTGGGCCAGGATGCCCACCACGGAGGCCTGCACCTTCACCCGCGAAAGGTCGAGTGCGGTGGCAGCGGAGAGCAGTTGGCTGAGACGGGTGGGGTAGGCGAAGTTGTAGATGGCCGCATTGAGCTTGTTCCAGCGCAGGTCGTAGCTCAGCGATGCACTCCAGCGCGGCAGCAGTTCCACGACATTGGCCGTCGAGAAATACAGCTCCTGCTGGAAATAAGTGTTGTCTATGGGCAACTCCGTGGTGTCGCGGTTGCGGTAGTGGGTCTTGTACCAGGCGTATTTGGCCAGCCATCGTGTGCTGAAACGGTCGCCCACTGATTTCTGCCAGGATGCCTGACAGAAGGTGTTCAGGTCCTGCTGCCGTTCGCCCCGGCTCCACACGTTGTTTACGATGGCTCCGGGAATGCCGCGCGACGAGTTGTAAAGGTAGCCTTTCAGCTGCCACTGGCCGCGGCTGAGCACCCCGTGCAGATTCAGCTCGGCCCGCTCGGCATGGATGTCACCGTTCTGGCGGGTGGCAGTGGTGTCCCATGCCACCGTGCCGTCAAGGTTCTTGCGGCGGTAGCGGAACTTGTATTTGCCGGAGGCGGTCATCACTTCGGCGTTGGCTGAGAGACTGATGTCGGTGGTCAGGCGTCGTTCGTAGAGCAACGAGGTGCGCAGCATATCGCTGCCGCCGTACTGAACGCGGGCTCTTAGGTGCTGCTTCTCGCCCACCTGGAACCGGGGCAGACGGGTGCGGATGTACACCGACGAGGCGGAAGCAAAGTCGCTGGCCGACTGGAAGATGGCACTCTTCTGACCGTTGCACAGCATAATTTCTTCAACATTGTCCAACGAGAACTGCCCCAGGTCTGTCTGTCCGTTCTGAGCGTTGCCCAGCACGATGCCGTCGTAGCTCACGGCCAGGTGGTTGGTGCCCATGCTGCGCACGTCGACGGTCTTCACGCCGCCCACACCACCGTAGTCCTTCAGCTGTATGCCGGAAAAGTAGCGCATGGCATCGGCCACGCTATGCGAGGCGAGACGCTCCAGTTCGTCGCCGCTGAGCTTCTGTGTGGGGATGACCTCACGGAAGACCAGCTTCGACGTGACCACCACTTCGGCCACATGCTGCATGGAGTCCATGCGCGACGGGCGGTCGTTTGTTTGCGACATGGCCGCAGCACAACCCGTCGTGGCGCATAGCCACACCAAAAGCAAGCGTCTTGTCATGCTTCTTTCTTGTTCTTTTAGGTCTCGGCTGTCGTGCCCTAACCCCAGAGGTGCGCGGCAGTCATCGTTCATCGTGGCAGGTATTCTGACTCGTTGTCGGTCGCAAGCGTCTTCCCGAAAATCTCAGTGACGTTAGTGCTTGCGCCCTGTTAAAGGACAACTCACAGCTGCGGGACAGTCGAGGATTCTCACCTCATTCCCATATTAATCGGTCGTCGAACCACAATTACGGCTGCAAAGGTACTAAAGAGTTAGGAGTTAAGAGTTAGGAGTTAGGAGTTATTTCACGTTGCTTAATCATTTTTAACTCGCAACAAACAACTCCTAACTCCTAATCCCTAACTCCAATCTTTTTGAATTCCTAATTCCTAACTTCTAACTCTTAACTTAATAAAGGTACACGCGGAAGTTCTTTACCGAACCAGGGGCACCCTGTTCGGCGCGAGGCAGGTATTCAAGGGCGGTGACGGTCTGCTCACAGCCCAGGTCGATGACCAGCAGGTGGGGAGCCTGTGCGCCTTGCTCGGTCTGCCAGTAGGTTGATTCCTGAAGATCGTAGACCTTGTCTCCCGTGTGATTACCGTTCTCGTCCTCCGAGTTGGCGTACTTGGTAGTCCAGGGTTCGCGGTTCAGTCGCTTGCCGTCCTGGCCCTGCACGTAGATTTCTGCAATTGCCACGCGGTCGTTGTCCTTCTGTGTTGAGAGGCATTCGATGGCCAGATAGCGGCCCTTCTGGGGAGCATTGAACTTGATGGTCTGCCAACCGTTGCCGGCATTGAAGGCTCCAGTCATCACAGGAGTAGCACTGTTCAGGTCGGGCTTGTCGCCAATGTTGTTGTGCTTGTTGCTCTTCTCCAGTTGGAGTTTGTTGAGTTCGGGCTGAGCCTGTCCCCAGACGATTGGCTCGCGAGGACCAACCACATCGAGCACCACGACCTCGTTCTTGCCCTTCTTCAGCCAGCAGCCGGGAATGTAGAGCGTCTGTTGCGGGCCAATGCTCCAGATGCGTCCCATGGCATGGCCGTTCACATAGACCTGACCTTTACCCCACGTCTCGAAGTTGAGGAACGTATCACCTACCTTCGAGAGGTTGAAGTAGCCACGATAGTAGCCACGGCCGCCCATTATCTTGGCGTCATCCTTGAATATCTCAATATACTCATTGTCTTCTGTGGCCGTTGCACGATGGAAGGCCACCAGTGCGGTTTTGTATTCATCATCGACATAGTATTGCTCCCAATCGTTCAGGGTGTAGGTGACGTCGTGCTTGCCAGCCTTGGAGCTGACGGTCACGTTGCCGACAATGCCCTTGAAGTCCTTGATGGCACGGCCGAAGTTGATGCGGCCCATTGCCTCGACCACAATCACAAGAGAGGCTCCTGCCTTTGTGGGTGGGATGGTGAGGCTTTTCTCGTTCTTCACACGGTCGATCTTACCAACGTACTTGCCGTCGACGAACACCTGTGCAAAGTCGTGGAAGTCGGCTGTGAGCACACTTGAAGTGGGCAGCTCAGGCAGCGAAGTGTAGTAGGCGGCATAGCCCCAGCCCAAGCCATGTGCCTCGAAAGTCAGGTCGTCTTGGTTGCCATCGGTGTTCAAGCCGCCATTGGCATACATCAGCGGTGCGAACTCCTTCAGCTCGAACTTCGGCACGGTGATGATGGGCATGGGAGCCTTGGGCACGGCGGGCAACTTCTTGCCGTCGTTGTACTTCTCCATCATCTTGCGCAGTTCCCAGAACTTCGGGGTGGCAAGTCCGTACTCATTAATGGGTGCGTCGTAGTCGTAGGAGGTCACGTCGGGGGCGAAGCCGGGGCTGTTGGCACCGGCCCAGTGGCCGAACGAGGTGCCGCCG
>JAEEGL013042440.1_pt1 | contig 24386 bp, 36 predicted proteins | sample 9134231 | NCBI WGS metagenome assembly JAEEGL01 (sample SAMN16246548, study PRJNA631951) | gut metagenome | biome: gut microbiome; feature: rumen; material: fiber-attached | host: Bos | place: Iran: Karaj | collected 2018-10
TCCTTGAGGTCGCTGATGGTGTCAGTGAGCATGGAGATATAGTTGTCCATAGCCTCTACATAGGCCGTGAGTGTCTTGTCTTCCTTGCCACCGAACAAGTCCACCAGAGCCATTACCGCTTGGAATGCTGCTTGGATGATGGCTAGGATGGCCACGGACTTTTCTGCTGCGCCTACGGCTTCCTTGAACATCTTCATGCCGTTGGCCATTGCTACTCCCGCACCGATGCCGCTTGCAGCCAACTTGAGCATCTCTCCCGTTGTGCCGCCAATGGCCTCGCCTGCGGTGTCCAGTGTCCGGCCAAACTCATCCACCACGTCCATGAGCCGCTCAGTGGAGACCTTGCTTTTGGCTTGTGCATCGTTCATTTTCTTTTGGGCATCAGTTGCCTTTTTGGTGTACTCTGCCTCTTTCTCAAAGTCACCTGCTTGACGTGCCTTTTCTGCGGCTTTCTTGTATTTCTCGAATTCGGCCTTGGCAGCTTTGTATTCCTGCCGTGCTTTCTGAATGGACTGGATGGGTGATGACAAGTCCATTTGATCCTGCAAGTTTGCAAGCACGTCAGCAATCTGCTGAATCTGCTCCGGGGACATTTGCTTGGCTTGGTCATTCATGGCCTCAAGCTGCTCACGGAAAAACTTGAGTTGGTCAGTGGGAATCTGCGAGAGGTCACCGGAGAACAAGTCACCGAATGCCTTTTGGATGATCGAGAAATCAAGATCGCCCAGAGCGGTGTTCATCTGCTTGGTGAGCGAGAGAACCTCACCCTCAAGACCTTTCTTTTGCGCCTCCTTGATCTTCTCGTTGTACTGGTCGGTGATGGCTTGACGTTTCTGCTGATAGGTGCCGTACTCTTCCAAGTAGGCATTCATGGCAGCCGCTTCGCTCTTGGCCTGCTCATCGGTGATCTTCTTTGAGGCTTTCTCGCCCGCCTCGTTTATCTGCTTAACTCTTGCCTCGTATGCTGCTTTGAGTGACGGGAACTTATCCAAGAATGCCTCAATGGAAACCTCTGCGGGTGTGGGATACTCGTACTCCTTTTTCTTGGGGTTCTGCTTGAGCCAGATCTGCTTCTCTTCCTCTTCCCTCTGCTCTTTGAGTTTCTTAATGGACTCTTTTAAAGCATTGAGTTTGTTTTGGGTGTCATCATCAATCTGCTTGAGTTGTTTCTTTGTTCCCTCTTCCATAGCTGACGTTGCCCCTGCTCCATAGGCTTCTTGCAGATCTTTGACGAGTTCATCCATCTGCTCTTGCATCTGCTTCCGGAGTTCCTCTACGTCATACTTGATTTGCTTTGGGTCGGTCTTTGCACCACCGGAGCGGGTTGTGCGGGTAGTCTTCCTTGGAGTGGATGTGCTATGGTTCTTTGCGTCAAGTTCCTTGATGCGCTTCTCAACTTTTTGCAATTCCTTGTCAAGTCGGTCAGCCTCTTTGTCATTGACACCTCGTTGTGCGTCTCGCTGCGATTTGAGGTCTTGCGCCCTCTTGCGTAGGTCAGCAAGAGATCCGGACGTGAGCGCATTGCCCATCAACCCTTGGATATCAATCAGCAATCCCTTGAGGATGTCCACTTGTGAGGTGTCCACCTGCGGTGCCATGGGATTGTTGTTGATGTCGATGATCTTGTTGTTGATCTGTTCCTGCTTGGCAATCAGTTCCTCGTATGTGTCGCTTGCAGTCCCCTTGAGAGCCTCAGTCTCTTTGGCGAAATTCCCCGTTGCATTAGTTAAACCTTGGAGTCCTAGCTCCGTCCGCTCCAACTCCCCGTATGCTTCCCTAAATCCGTCTACTGACGTGTTGATATACTCATCTATAGCACCAGAGAAAGACTTAATATCTGCCTCTGTTGCGCCATAGGAACGTAGCATTTCCTCAACACCTGCTTTCACCTCGCCAACGGCCTTGACACCCTCTTCTTGCGATACTACGAAAGCATCGGCCACCGATTTGGCTTGGGACATGATGTGTTGAGACACCATCGCCCATTCCCCGTCAGTTATCCTTGCCAGAGAGCGGAGTTTCTCAACAGACGCATCTACATTTGCATAACCTGCCCCCTCGTTGAATTCCGTCTTTTTGGATGCCTCAATAAGTTTATCCATAGCCGCTTTCTCTGCATCCACGGCTTTCTTATTTGCTTCTGCCACGGACTCTGCCAGAACTTTAGCTGCTGCGGCCTCATTGATTGCTTTGGTGAGGTCATTGTATGCCTTTTCTTGGTCTTTGAGTTGCCCATTCTCTACCCTTAATGTTACGCCATAGTCGCTTGCAAGATTTTGCAGGTTGCCCAATGTGTCCTTGTAAGTCTTGGTGTCCTTGTGCAACGCATTGAGAGTACCCATATAGGCATGGAGTTTCTGGGTGTCATCCATCGCAACATCACGGACTTTGCTCATTGCTTCAACTTGCTCTTCCGTGCGGGACTTGAACAATGACAACGCACCTATGATTAGGGTAATACCTGCCATAACAAGACCGATGGGGTTGTCTTTCATCGCCTTATTGAGTGCGTCTTGCGCTTGTTTGGCCACTCTGGTCATAGTTGCCCACAATCCCGTTGCCACGGCTGCTTTCGTCTTGTTTGCTGCATCCACGTTTGTCTGGAATGCGGCTAACTTTGTCGCTGCGGCTTCCTTTGCCTTTGCCGTAGCATCTATGTTGGCTTGTACGGCATTCAGTTGGGTTGCGGCTGCTTGTTTCTCTTTCGCTGCCGTCTCAAGATTGGCTCTTGCTGCGGCTACGGCACTCATGTTGCCAGATCGCACTGCCGCCATGTACTCCTGCTGACGTGCAGCGAAATTCTGCTCGGCAATTGCCATCCTCTGTTGTGCGGTAGCCAATTCCTGCCTTGCTAGATCGTGGTCGATAGCCGCTTGTCCGGCTTTCATCTCCATCTCACGCATGACGGAGGCCACCTCCATGTCAATGGCTGACTTGTTGGCTTGTTTTGCAGCCGTGTTTGCGTTGGTTGCTTGGGTATTGGCACCCTCGGCCTGCGCTTCGGCTATAGCAGCTGCGAGTGCCGCCTCTCTCTGGGTAGCGATAGCGGCCTCTTGACCCGCAATCATTGAGTTATAGGCAGAAATCACCATTAATGCCGCCTTGTACTCGCCATAAGCGGCAACGATGGATAATAGGATAGTGCCGAATTGCTGATAGTGTTCAATGAGGAAAGTAACCGCTCCCAGAGCCGTGTTGATGACACCCTCGCTCTGCTTGCCTAGGTCATTGAACATCATGTCTATTGCATCCTCAATGTTGGAGATTTGACCCGTTATGGTATGTGATTGTCGCTCCATGAGGCCACCGAACTTGCCGCCCTCGCTAGTCATGGAGATGATTGCTTTCTTGATTTCTGGAAATCCAACCTTACCTGCCGTTACCAACTCGCTGACCTTATCCTTGGTCACACCGAATTGTTTGGCAAGTTCCTCTGCCACGGGGATGCCTCGTCCCATGAACTGACGCATATCTTGGGTGTACACACGTCCCTGCGTCATGGTTGTTCCGTAGAGGTAGACTAGGTCATTGAGAGGAATGGACAGACCTGCTGCGATGTCACCAAGACGCACCAGAGTCTCGTTCACCTCATCTGCGGCTATACCATAGGCGAGTAGTTGCTTTGCTCCACCCGCCACGTCTTGCAGTCCAAACGGAGTAACGGCTGCGGTTCTCACCAACTGATTCATCAACGTGTTGGCTTTTTCTGCTGAACCAAGCATGGTCTCAAAGGCCACCTCAAGTTGTTGGAATTCGCCACGCACCGCCATGATTTTCTGGCTCAATGCGGTGAATGTGGAAACTGCGGTTAGTGTTGCAAATGCTTTGCCGATATTTGCGGCAACACTAGAGAAAGCATTGTCAATCTTTGCCCCCTCTACTTGAGCGGATTTGCCCATGTCTGCGAACATCCCTGCGACTGAATCCCTTTCAGCCGCCATGCCGCTAGTGTCCAATAAGACCCTATAGTTGATTTTGCCGTTTTCCGTTTCCATTATACGAATGGATTAGTCACAATTCCCTCTTTGAATCTGCTTGCGTTCTTGGGATTGTTCGCATCAATTGAATCGTCCCAATCGTCATCGTCATAGGTGGGAGTGGCATACCCGTAGAGTATGAGATTCTCCCATGTCATCTGGTGCAAGATGTAGTCTGGTGTTACCCCAATGTTTGAGGCCATGCCCAGAATCACCGCCCAGATGCTATCGTTCAATCTTCCGCTTCGTCCTTTGTTGGCTTTGTTGCGTTTGCCCCTGCCAGAGAAGCGGTAATGGCGAAAAAATTTCCAAGATGCAGGTTAGTGAGATTCTCAATCACCAACTTGGACAACTCTTGCGCATCGCACTCAAGTAGCACGTCACGGGAGAGTCTGTCATACTCGCTATCTTTTCTCTGCCACCAATGCCTCTTGGACTCACGAATCTCCATGACCCGCTTTGCGCCCAGAATCAATGTGGCCACGATTTCGCCTAAGACCTTTGAATGTTTGGCGGTTCTTAGCACCTCTTCGGTCAGTTCCCCGTCCGTGATGTCGGTGTTCACATCTGGTAACCTTGAGATGAGTCCAGACACCATGATGATGGTTGCCACACTAGGCTTGCCGAATCGGTATTCTCTGCCGCCAATCGTGATGGTCTGGTCTTTCTGTTGCAGTACCGAACTAGCTACCTGCTCTTCCGTTGTCTTCTTGTTCCGTCCCATTTTGCTTTAAGGAAATGGGGAGCAATAATGCCCCGTCTATCGCTCCCCAAAACTCTAATTAATTAACCTCTTAAAACTATTATCATGAAGACTTACTCTTGGTTAGAGAGCCGAAGCCGTCTGGAACCTCTTGTACCAATAGTTGCCATTGTTGGCAATCTCGGTGGTCTTGAGGATGGAGAAGCGGAGAACGGCTTGGTGACCATTCTCTTCACTCCATGCGGGGATGTACGAAATGGTGGTCTTGGGTGCTTCGATGCCCCATGCACCTTGGTTCTTGGGAGTAACCTTGACAGACCAATTGTCCTTGACCACATGGGTCTTAATGGTCTGCTCGGTCTCGCCCGTGCCAACGGCATCGCCAAGTCCCAAGAGAGCGATGAGTGCGTCAGTAGGCTCAATGATGGTGGTCTCAAGAACCAGAGTTCCCTCTTGCGGCTCTTCGGCCACAACCTCACCGCCCGTTGCAACGGCTTGCATCTTGTCTCCCTCTTCTGCCGTCAAGGTACTAGACTGATTGAGGATTACACCCACATCGGTCAACGATGCGGCCATAGCATCGCTATCGCCCGTCTTACCGATTTCAATCTTGCACTTGCTCCATGCCATGATTTTCTTTGCCATATTCTTACTGTATTAAAAAGTTGTACGTCTGTAATAAACTCTTGTGTTGATAGTAGTCTGATCAATCATTTGCGGATCGTCAAGTGTGACCGGAGCGGATCTCAGTGAGTAGAGGTATTCGGTTGACTCTATGCTCTCCACGAAATCAAGCACAAGTCTTTCCAGACTCTCAACTCTCGCAAGATCTTGCACCTTGTTCGTGTTTGCGCCCACAGTGATCATGGGAACGTACACATTGAGGTTGATGACACCGTTCTGTTCCTGCGATTCCTCACCGGAGATGAACGTGACAACAATGTCCTCGGTGGTTGCGTTCCTTGGTCTCATGCCCCTGCGGTAGAGATTGCCCCTCACCTCTTGGTAGAGAGGACTGGCTTTGACCAAGCGGAACAAGTCCCGCTCGATCTCTGTCTCAGTCTTTCTCAGATAGTCCTCGCTCATGTCACTACTTTACTTTGAATCCGATTGATCTCAACATCTGCGGCACCAGTGTGTTGGCTAGCAGTTCTGCGGAGGAGAGGACGTTGTATCCTCTTGCCTCCACATGAGCCGCATAGTTCATTCCTGCGCACACGATCAGTGCGATACCTTTGTTGTACCTACTGGCCAAGTCACGCACGAATTTGACACCCTCGGTCTCTCCTATGGTACCCTCTAGATACTTTTGGGAGATGGCCTCCTCAACGATCACTCCGTCACTCACCACAACATAGGAGATGGATGAGCGGAGGTTGCCCGTCTGGTCGGTGTAAGACCCGTTGTTTCTTGCCTCTTCCACACAAGCCTCACCGACATAGCGCATGGTGTTGATTGCAGCCTTGCGCACCCGATCGTTGTACTGGCTCGTAAAGTCAGCCTTGATCTTCGTCCCCGGTGTGGCCAGTTGTATGGGCATTACACAATGATCTTGTATCTGTCAAGACTCACCGACTGGCAATCCTGCACCTCAAACTCACCCAAGTCCTCAAACCCACTGTCATCAATGACATACACCTGCGCTCCGTTATCGTCTAGGAATGGCACACCTTGGTTGGTGTACTTTAACCTGCGTGTGATGAGGTCGCTTGATGTTGCCCGTTTCAGCCGGATTCTTCCCGGCACTGTCTCAAGATGCTGCCTTTCGATCAATACCTCATAGGAGGCTTGCGTCCATTGGCCGTCTTGGTATGTGCCTTGGTTGTTGTGGGTGATCGTGCGGATGAAACACTCTACCGGGTCACTCCAGTTTGCAGTCCCCTGCATGGGGACTCCGTCCTCGTCAAACGATGAAGACTGATTGATAAGATACCGGAGAGTGCCGTTGATTCTCATGTCACCACAGATGACTGCCAGACTCGATCGTTGACTTATCATCGAGCAACCCGTCAGTGTCTAGGCCGTACTGCTTGCACCAGAAAGCGATGCTCTTGCGTACCGCCTCGTAGTTGATGCTAGTTGACACACCGCCCTCGCTGCGTGAGGTCTCTACCCATCCCTTGACCACCAGTATAGCACAAAGCATGATGGCAGAACTGTTGGCTTCGGCAGTCGCTTCCGGGTCTAGGCCGTGATCAATCAAGATGTCCTTGAGAACATCAAGATCCACATAGCAGGTGTTGCAAATCAGCTTGCACTTTGCCCTACATACCTCTAGGTTGCTGCGATTGTTCATCAATTCTCGGTCTTGAGGGTGTAAATGCCGTTGATCTCCGTCAGTACCGGGAGCGAGAGGCTCTCGGCCTTGGTATGCTCGGCTCCATTGGTTCCTTGAGTCTCACCGACTCCCCACTGCGAAATGCGGATGCGCTCAAACATGGAGTAGGTGACACCCGGCTCCTTCTTGAGTTCGCTATCTGCATAGGCATTCTCGATGATACCCAGTTTGCCTTCGGGAACGGCCACGATGTTCTTGGCATTCCACGGGGTGACGGGATACACTTCCTTGCCTTTCTTGACGTTGCAGGTGCGGCTGATCTTCACGAACGTAGGCAGTGAGTTGGTCTCCATGAACTGGTTGAGTGCAACCAGAGTCAGAGGCGCACCGCTCTTGTCCGTTCCGAACACGGCTGCTCTCATCTTGTTGCTGCGCAACATCTGATAGAGTTTGCTAGGAGCGATCAAGAAATGGCTGAACTTAACCTTGTCACCTGCGGCAGCTACCAGTGCTTGCAGATCCTCAAAGGGATCGAACGTAGCGATGTTGGCATCCGTCCACTGGGTGTTGGAAGTGGCGATGTTGCCAGCGGGCATACCGTAGTCAATGAGACCCTTGACACCGCCCTCTGGGTTGTTGTTGTCATCAAAGGTGAACTTGCCCTCGTTGGACAGTGCGCCCAAGAAAATCATGTCGATCTTGGACTGCACACCCTTGACCACATCGCTCACGGCACCCCACATGATGTCGATCAACTGCTTCTTGGCCTCGTCTCCGGTAAGAGACTTGGAGTCCAGAATAGCGAGAACTTTGCGGTACTCAGCAGTGGTCAACGCACGGGAGATTGCGTGTTTCAGCACCTTGTTGGCATAGGTCTCGACACCCTGCTGACCGATAACGGGTTCCTTGGAACCGTCACCGACAGTGGCTGCGGCAATGGAAATGCCGTACTTGCCCAAGATCTCCTCAAACGAGAGACCCACGGAGGGAGTACCCCAGTCCAGATAGGTGGGATAAATGGCAGAATCGAAGATCTGCTTGTTGTTGCGGGAGGCTGCGTCAATGCGAGCCTGCACATGGCGGGTCAAATCGCCAAAAATCGAAGAGTAATTGCTCATTGTCTTTCTCCTTTCTTTTTAGTGATTACTGGCGAATGTACACGATGTTGTGGTTGTGCTTGAGGCAGAGACCGCCATCAGCCATCCACGCATCGGGAATGGCGGGAGCCACATCCTTGATCACCAGTGCGCCCCATGCCACGTCAATGGTGGGGAGGTCACTGGCCAAGATCTCACGATCCTCGCCCAAGATTGCGTTGGGGAGGTACTTGGGTGCGCTAGTGACGTTCTCCCCGGTTGCGCCATCAGACTCGGTGATGAAATCACCTTTGGTGAGTCCGGAGATAGCAGCACTCAGAGTCAGCACGTCATAGTCTGCGTTGGAGGTGTCGATGCTGCTGACGGTAACGGCAGCTTCACCGCCCACTTTCTGCACCTTGTCACCTGCGACAAAGGTGTGATCCTTGCCGACCCTAGGCTTGCTAGTGGTGCCTCCGGTGATCACCTTGCTGACCTTGACGATAGCACCACTGAGGTTGCTCATGTCAACGTATACGGGGAGACCACGTTCAAGCACGGTGCCTGCGGGGAAAGTCTGGAGCAGCTTGAATCCACCGGGGAGCATCTTGGCCTCGCCCCTCCAAATGGTGCGCTGCTTGCCATCCAATTTGTTGGAATTAAACGTGATTGCCATTGATTGTTAAAATTAAAGTGAATAATTAGTTCTTGTCGGGGAGTGACTTTGCCCACTCATCAGCTTCCGTCTTGATGAGTCCGGCTTCCGACCCCTTGTCACCTCCGGCATCAGCCGGGAGCAACTTTTCATTGACAAGTTCCTGCTTGAGTTCGGTCAGTTCCTTTTCGATGTCTGCGTCATCAGCGATGCTGATCCGCTTCACCAGATAAGCGGGAATGCCCAACCTCTTTGCAGTCGCATCGATCGTTGCCTTGCGCTCGTTCTTGGCTTGATCCGCTTTCATGCGGTTGTTCTCGTCCGTGATCTCCTTGAACTTTTCGTCCATCTGTTCACGGTATGCCTTGAACCAGTCCGGCTCACCCTCGTTGCCCTTGCCGCTATCGCCACCCTTGCCTCCGTCACCGTTGGTGTCCTGCTTGGGTTGCTTGCCTTGCATCTTCCTTGTTACCTCGCCTTGCATTGACTTTGCAATACGAGCCATGAAATCTGCCTGCTTCTCGATGTCCTCGTCAGAGGTTTCCTCGGTAATGCCCTCGCTGCCCTGCTTTGCAAGATCCTCGATGGCTTTTTCGCTAAGTCCAAAATCCTTTGTTTTGTCCTTGAGTAAATCCAGAAATTTCTTGTTCATAATAGACCTTTTTAGAAAAACTTGCCCAAAGATAACGCATAAGTGCTTAATAAGCACTACCTTATAATGTTAATGGTTACTAATATTATATGTATGTGTGCGTGAATCAGCATTTTGCGCCAAAACAACTGTTTTGACTTGCATGACAGTGTTTTTCATGTCGGATCACATCAAGTTGTTAAATAAATATAAATATAGGCATAAAAAGTATCAAATTTGATACTTTTTTTGTACTTTTGCATTGTATTTCACCGTAAAGATATGGATATAATCTTCACAGACGCAGCATTATTAGAGCTATATACAACTGGTAAGACCAAAGACAAACGCTATCGGAGTTTGCCAAAAGGTGTGATAAAAGGCTATAAAAAAGCCATCGACATGATTAGACCATTGAAAAGGATAGAGGATCTTTTCCCATTCAATTCTTTGGACTATCATCGGCTTCAAGCTGAGGACGAAGAGACAGTGAGATGCAATGACCAATATCGGTTGCATTTCCACTCAAGCCTTACAGATTCTACATTAGTTATGGACAAAATTTCACTCATTAAAATCAGCAACCATTATGACTAACAGTAAAACAAATAAAGACCTGACCCCTTTTGAGGCCACACCTCCTGCGGAAGTTATACGTGAGGAGATGAAGGCGAGAAAGATGAAGACCAAGGATCTCGCTGCTTTAATGGGCATATTGCCAAACAACTTGAGCCGTCTGCTGAGCGGTAACGGACAAATCACAACATCAATCGCCAACAAACTTGAGGATGCTTTGGACATTCCCGCTTCTTACTGGCTCTCTTTGCAAGCCCAGTACATGAGGGATGCTGAGGCTATAGCCAAACGTGATGTCGAAGAACAAGAGGCTAAGGCATTTGAGCAAGCGTGTAAAACCTGCTTCAATCTTCAGTTGCTATACAAGAAGATTGGCTTTTCATCACTCTCATGCATGGAAAGAGTAAAACGCATTAAAGAATTGTTTCCGTTTGATCTGCTCTCGTCTGCTCAGCTTAGGATGCAAGTCTCTGGCTTGTACAAACACAGCGAAAAGGTACAAATTGATGACAGAAACATGCAGACATGGCTACTCTTAAACTGGCTTACCCTTACAGCAGCGCATGTGACTTATGACTATGTGAAAGGCAATGGCCTGAGTGCCGCCACCCAGATAGCTAAGATGGCGAATGATCGCACGCTTACGGTTAAGAGGATAAAAGACTGCCTTGAGACTCACGGCATCATATATGTTAATGTAGACAAGCTAGACAAGGTACCTGTCGATGCCTTTTCAACATTCATAGACATGCATCCTGCCGTGTCGGTTACTTATCGATATGACGATATGGATAAACTCGCCTTTGATATCCTACACGAACTTTGCCATATTGAAAGGCATATTTCGGACAAGACCAAAGCATTCATCTCACTGGAGGGAACACTCTATTCCAATGACCCACGAGAGAAAGAGGCTAATGAGTTCGCACGTCAGCAACTTATACCAGAAGAGACTTGGAGAGTTATTCTGCGTGCCGGAAGCACCAGTCTTTCGCCACATATCGTGGTCAAGAAACTAGCAGTTGAGGCACAAAAGCGTGGAATAAGTCCATCGATAGCCATATCGAGATATAAGCATGACACCAATTGGTATAATACATCTTCATTCAGATCGCCTAAGATACATTGATCGGTTTCTAAAGAAATATTTTGTCAACTCAATAAAAAGATATAATTTTGTAACGGTCTCTGACCACCCGAAGCTATAGCGGTATATTGACTCCGTGCTTCAACTTAGAGGTTTTCTTTATAGGAAACCTCTAACTGCTTTTTTATAGCGACCTTGTCTAATGGCACGTTCCAAAATGTCAATGTGCTTTCCACGGCTATTCATCAGCACAATATTGCCCAATTTCATCTTGTTTCTAACCATGTATTCAATGGTATCAATGAATCCTTGAGCATCCATGTTCTCTAATTTGAGTACTATCGTATTAGCTTGAGTGAAGCCTTTCGCAAGATCCTTTTGCAATGAGTTCCAACTAGTAGTAGTGCTATGTTTGAAATCAACGATACGAATACGGCCTGCTACATTTGTAACAAGAGCATCGGCAGAAGATAGTTCATCGTGTTCTGGCAAGAATACAACACTCTTACCCTCGGTATTGAGATCTATCGCCATCTGCTTGGTTAGTTCCCAGTTGTCCTTTTTCTTTGTCTTGTGCAGAGGATGTATAGTTGTTCTCGCACCGGATGGAGCGATATGAATGATGTCAAAGTTGTCCAAATCATCAACAACATTCTGCAACAGTCTTTGTTGTTGAGACAAATGTTTCAACTTTCTCAATTTCTCAATGATGATAGCTGAGAAAGGCTCAAACGAGACAAATGTCATAGGCTTGAACGGCTCGGAGGCTACCGATATCGCTTGATGAATGCTTTTAGCTGATAAGATCTTGTTTACCTGCTTCACATTATCACGGATGAAATACGGCTGAATCTTTGCTGACCGTATGCGCTCCTCGTTTTTCTTAATCCACTCACAGAACTGTGGAGGCACAGAATACACATAGTTGCTTGAGACGAATTGCGCATCCTCACCGCCATTGATTGCGATCCTTTGGAGGTTGATCATCTCATGAGGTGTGGCCAGTATGGGAACCACGAAGCATCGACATTGTGGGTGCCATGCCGTGAACACGAAACCCTTGGGGTACTTGCCACACAGATCGTCACAGATATCGGTATCCGGGTGGTTGTTGCTCTTCTTGACCTCAAAGCCGACAACAAAGTCCATCCTCGACCATCTGTCCTCATCAGCCGCACGGTAGGCCGCATTGGTCTCAGTCCTTGTCAGTCGCATTGCGTTCTTGTAGGATGACCGATAGACACCTTGGCCGGGGTGGTACAGTTGAGCGGGTTTGGAGAGGTGCAGCTTGCCGTCTGATCCACGCACCCTGCGAAATAGCTTGTTCGGCTCACGGAGGTACTGGCGCACCCTGCGGCTCATGGTGGCTGCGCTCACACCCTCACCCATTGAGACAGATATCGCATTCTCCATCTCGCCACGGAGATCCCCGGTGTATTTCCACACACGTTGTGAGAGGTTCATCCCGCCATCAGCTTGTGTGCGCTTGAAAAACTGATCCATCGCCTCCTTGTTGCGTTGGAACCATCGTGCGCCCAGATTGGTTTCCTTGATCTGCTTGCCAAATATGGACTCGATCAGTCGGTCACATGATAGGTTGGCATATTTCCATTCTGCCTCTACTCCATGCTTGATTTCGCCATAGACCTGCGAATAGAGCCTGCGTATGATCTTGGTGGTCTCATTGGCGATTCTTGGGTTGTCGCTGAACGAGAACACCTCACCATCCACATCAATGGGCATTTGAGCGGCTAGAGCAAGCAGTTCATTGACTGCCTGCTCATACAGATGCTTGACCCGTTGGGCATATTGCTCCTGCCGGATAAACATACCTGCTGCGTATGTCTCTATCGCATAGCCTCTCTTGGCCATAGTCTATCAGTCTGCTAGACCCTCATCGGTTCCCTCGCTTACACCAGTAGCTGCGAGTGCAGTCTGGGCGAAGAGGTCTCGCTGCGCTGCCTCTGCTGCTTCCCGGTCTTCGGCAAGACGATCCATCTCGGTCTTCACGTTCTTGGTGGTAGGAGACAGCTCCACGGCACTCTCTGTAGAGAGGAAACCTCCATCCTTGGCCTTAGTGATGTTGTTGATCACGTCTGCTACGTCCTCACCGAACGGGTCTTGGAACTCATGGGTGATGATCAGCTTGTCGCACTGGTTGCGTAGCGACACATTGAGGACGTTACCCACAATGGAGGTGCAAAGACCTGCCACACGATCCATCATCTCATCGTGCGTCTCCTTGCGCTTGGATGCCTTGATGTTGGCAAGAATCATCATCTGCTTGAGAGCCTTGCCGGACACGTTGCTCAATTGGCGCATGGTGTCAAAGTCAATGTTGGGAGTGAATGTCTTGGTGAGGATCTGCTTTTGCAGCCACTCTTTCTCAGCTTCCTTGCTTGCACTGGCACTGTCCCAAGTCAAGTAGCCTGCTGCTGCGTGAGTGTCGGCACCGCTCGTCTTGATCAGTGTCTTGTTCTCATCGTCACGTTCCGGCAGGTTCTTGATGATGTCCGCATCCAAGATCAGCATGGGATCGGAGAAATAATCGTTCACGTCAGCCGAACGGGAGGCTATGTATTCCTCTCGCTCGATCAACGGGAACACACCGTCCCATTCTTTCTCCTGCTCAAAGTAGATGACCGGGATCTTGCCGATAAGGTTGTCTTCCTCGGTCATTTCCCATCCGTTGCCTCCACGCACACAATGGTAGATAGTCTCATCGGTGTAGAGGTCAAAGTGGTAGCGGGTATCGTCCCCATCGGTGACGTAATGCCCCCATCCGAACGATAGCAGGTTCTCGTACTCGTCCCATCTGGTGAAGATCTCGTCACCCTTGGAGAAAGCGAGGACACGGACTTGGCAGTCGGGGTTGCCGTGCTTGTTCTTGAACACCCTAAAGAGCATGGCCGACTGGGTCTCCGCTCCTGCGTACCGCTTGCACTGCTTGATCTTGGAATCGAAATGCACGTCTTTCAGCAGGTTGGTCACCGCATCGAATGCCTCGTCAGTGTCGGTTGATGTCTGCCCCCACTTGACTGGCTGACCGTAGATGAACACCAGAGCGATCTCGTTGATGAACTTGCAATAGTCAATGGGGAGTTTCCACCGCTTGATCGTGCGCTTGAGGTTGCCGTTCTTGTCCAGTACCCTCTTGTCGGCACGTTCGTTGATTTTGTGCTTGGAGGGATCATACTCCAATAGTGCCTCCTCGCTGCGCTCACGGTGCGACTCCATCTTGCCAATGACCCGGTCAATGTCCTTGGCTTGTATGAGTTCCTCAAACTCCTGCTTGCGCCCCACCGCTGCGTTGAGTAGATTGATGATTTGTGTCAACATATTGCTTTACTTATTACTGTTACTAAAAAAGATTGTCCACGTTCAACGGCATGACAAAGTCCTCGTTGTCGAAATAGTTGATTGCATAACCAAGAATGTCCACGAATTCATCATGGCTGCGCTGCGGGAACCCGCAAACCTCGTCCAAGAATTCCTCGTTCCACCTGCCCTCCACCAGATAGACCCTGCCGCACTCGATCTTGGGAGAGACGGCATGGAGCCTCTCAGCTTTGGAGGTGGTGGGACTGGGAGTCCGGCACACATTGAGGTCGGTCATCTGCTCCAGTGTCTGCACCACTGAGATGCCGTTGGCCTTTGGCTCAATGCGTAGGCTTGACTCCTTGCCTTGGCAGTTGGATGTCATCCACTCCGGCAGGAACTTGATCAGTTCCGGGAACGTCTTCCACAACTTGATAGCATTGATGATGTAGATGTTCCCACGGATCTTGCAAGCCGCTAGGATGCCGCTTGGGTCATTGTCATGCCCCCGTTTCTTTTCATCGTATGCGGTGTCTAGAAACGAGTGTACTGGCTCGTTGAACCGTAATGCGTAGAAATCCTGCTGCGAGATGATACGGAACCAGTCCTGCTTGACGATGTTGCCGCCCTCGGCACTGGGTGACTGCAAGTACTGGCCTGCGTAACCCCTGCTGCCCAAGTCCACCTTTGCCTCATCAAGCACGTCCCTTGACAGACGCACGGGATCGAGCAAGCCGTCCACATAGTTCTCCTTGAGTTCGGAAGGATTGACGGTGTCCCCCACCTCTGCCGGGAGATTGATATGCTTGATCTTGTCACCCTTGTGCGATAGCAGGTAACCCGTCACGTCATCTTGGTGAAGCCTCTGCATAATCGTGATGATCGGTGTGTTGGCCTTGTCCACCTTACGGGACGATAGGGTCTTGGTGTGTTCGTTGGCCATGTGCCTCATCGGCTCACTCTCTGCCTGCTTGGGATTGACCGGGTCATCGTTGATGATGATGTGGCCGTGAAAGCCAGTGATTGTCGCTCCCGTTGATGTAGCATAGCGGTACCCGGTCTTGGTGTTCTCGTAGTTCTGCTTGCCGGACTTGTCCCTGCGGATCTCGATATCCGGGAACAAGAGACGGAAACGGTCACTCTCGATGATATCCTTGCTCTTGGTCGCATGGTCTATGGCCAGTGTGCCGGAGTAGGAGTTGGTGATGACACGGATTGTCGGGTCATTGATCCATAGCCACACCGGGAACATGATCGTCACGATAGTGGACTTGGTGGTGCCGGGAGGAATGTTGATGATCAGATCGTATGGCTTCGGTTCCCGCTTGAATATGGGTTGCGCAATCTTCTCCAGTTCAGAGCATAGGTATGGGATGTGCCAGTTATACACTGGCTTCTCCGGGATAATGACTGACCAGAACGTCTGGACGAAATAGAATAGGCTCCGTCTGCATTGGTCGGCCACCGCCATCAGTGCCATATACTCTGTGACCTTTTTCACCCATCAACCCTCCATCTCTTTCTTACGCAACAAATCCTCACCGATAGAGAGGATAGCTGCCCTCTGCTCATCGGTGAGTTTGTCCAGATCAATCGTATGATCATCAATCTTGAGTTGGCCGCTCAGTTCGTTCTTAACGATTGTTGCCTTTTCGCCTAGCACGTCCAAGATCGTGTTCAACTGCTTGACGTTGCCCTTGATCGCCCCTTGCAATGCGGTGGTAACAATCATCTCACGGATGCTCATCGGTTTCCCGGTGATCGGTGAAATCATCGGCTCACCCGCCTTGGTCTTCATCGGCATTTCAAGCAGGCAGGCAATGGTGTCACGGAAATTCCGCTTGTCCCTGCGGCTCTTGCCGCTTGCCTTGCCTCCTTTCCTGCCGTTTTTTGCGGCTTCTGTGCGGCTTTGTTCACTAGTGAATTGATGTTCGATGATGTCCTCTTTAGCCATCCTGCTGCTTCTCATATTTGGCCTTGAACCACTCCATGAGTGAGTCACCCAACTCATCGTATGCGTCAAGTTCCTCCATGAGATCCTCGGCCTTGTGGATAACACTGTTCATTGCGGCTGCTTCCTCCTCGGTTGCAGTCATCGGGTTGAAATCCCTCGACACGTTGAGGTCGAGCATTTTCTTCTCCAGTTCGGTTAATTCAATCTTCTTTGCGTTCATAATGCTTTGCTCTTTATTAGTATTACTTATATAAATAGATACTTATAGAAACACACAACTACAAGTATATTATTATAGCTTGTATTTCTTTGCGATGCGGATTGCTTTGCGGGTGTACTTGTCGGACTTTCCGTGAATGCCCTTGGTGACCACCTCTGCCCAGAACTCGTCCACGTTGGATGCTCCATAGGTGCCATAGCCTTTCTTTTTCTTGTCCCACATCCACTTGCGGTAGAGGTCACGGATTTCATTTCCTGCCGCCTTTTGCTTGGAGCCAGAATAGGAACTGCACCACGTTGCGTGAGCCAGTTCATGGGTGACGGTATGTTGGATTGCTCTGTTTGTCTTGTTCTTGAACCCGGTATCGTAGTTTGCTTTCTTGTAGGCATTCTCCACGTCCTTGCGCTTGCCGGAGAATGCCGATTTGCTCAAGTAGATACCATGTGAGCCGTCACTGCCGATGTAGGTCACACCGTAGGCACCGTTCAGAGGAGCCACCATCACCTTGCGTTCACGCACACCCATCACTTTCTCAAATCGGCTGATGCCACGTTGAAGCTGCTTCACAACCTCACGATCGGGCAGGGTGCTGATGCTCTCTGCCTTGGCAAGAACCACTTTCATTTTCTTCTTGGAGACCCGCTTTCCGGTTGTGGTGACACCTACCGGAGCCTTGCCGATTCCGGCAAAGCCGTTAGAGCTTCCACTGCTGCTTGATCCGCTTGAATTTCGTCCCATAATTATTTCTTTTTAAGTTTCTTCCTTATCTCGGGTAACATTAACCTCATTGCTCTGCTATTGGCATAGCCAAAAACAACATCTTCGGACAAAGCAGCTTTTGCGGACAACAACTTTTTATCAAAATCGCCACTTTCAACACGTTTCACGTCTTTTCGCAATTTTTGAGCATAAGTGTCTTTTTGTCCTAATTCTTTATGCTTCTCATAATGTGCAAGAGTCCGCTCAAGTGATGCACGTTGCTTATCGGTTAACGTCTCCACGGAGTTTAATTGCTTTCTATATGTCTTGAGTTGGCTTTTTACGGATGCGTTATACGTCTCTACCAGACCACCTATGTATTCCTTGCCACCATATTTGAGTGCTTGGCTAGGTGTTAGACCGATTGAGGCAACACTCATAGTTTCGCTTCTCTTGGATGATGCCCCGCCTTTCACACTCGGCACACCGCTTGTATTGTTCCCTCCACTGTTTCGTCCCATATCAGTCTTGTTTCTTTGCGTTAATGAAATCCGTCACATAGAGGAGGCCATGTTCCCGGCAGAAAGCCTTGACCTCTTCACCGCCTCCGTATACAATGAGGTTGGGTCTTTCAAGACCGGAGATCTCTTGAGCCACTTGCAGGTCGCTCTTGAGAGAGTCCATCCAACCGATCAGACCTCTTGTCATGAATGCGTTGTAGCCTTTCGGCACTCCCATCTTGTTGTACTCGATGAACTTGTGCGAGACATTGAGGTCAACATAGACCTTGACACCGCACTCCTGCATATACCTCGATAGCCACCTCTTGCGGTAGATCTGCGAGAGACCGAATGCCAGTGGTGTCTGGTCATGGAGGCTACAGTTCGGCTCCACGATGGCTTTGCAGCCACTCGTCAGCAGGTTGATCGGGTCTTTGAACAACTTTTCAAAGCGGTAGTCATCCACATAGAAATGGTATGTGGTCACATCCTTTCTCAGCCTACTGTTGGCACCCCACGGAGTAAACGGCAGTTCCAGATGCCCGGCTTGCTGCTCCAAAAGCAGGTTGGGAATCTCATAGACATTGTCGCTATCGTAGAGAACGTCACCGAACATGGATCGGTAGAATTCGGTCTTGTCCACCTCTTCACCGTCATCCAAGTCTTCATCCTCGTCAACATCAACATCCTCTTCCGGGTCATCTTCGTCCTTGTACCAGTCGGTAGGCAGTTCCAAACCCCAGTCCTCCAGTTCCTCGACATCCCACTCGTTGGCCGTGAGATCCCAATCTTCATCACCAAAGGCGATGTTGTCCTTTCTGGCATACTCACGCAGTTTGGCAACGGGAGTGTCTACGGGCAAGACCTTGCACGGCATTTCCTCATAACCTAACTCACGGCAAGCCTTGAGCCTCATGTTACCACCGATGACAACATACTTGCCTCTGCCTCTGGGGTACACAATCAGTTCCCGGAGATCAAGCATCTCCGGTGCGTCAGTTATCGACTTGACAAGAGCCGCAAAGCGATCCTTTCGGATGTACCTTGGGTTCTTGGGGAGTCCGTCTATCTGCCCGGTATTGTTCTCCAGTTTGGTGATCTTTATGTTCTGCTTCGTAGCTGCCATGTCCGCAAAGATAAAACAAAAGAGTGCTTAATAAGCACTCAAAGCGAAATAATTAAGAGAAATTAGAATTATTAACACTTTGCTCCGGCTGCTGACGGTCTAACAGTAGCATATTGTCGATGATCACCTCTGTGACATAGTGGGTGCTGCCGTCCTTTTCGTAGGAGCGGGTTCTCAGCTTTCCCTCGATGTAGAGGAGACTGCCCTTGTGGACATAACTCTCGATCACGTTGGCAATGTTGTAGTAGGCCACCAGATTGTGCCAGTCCGTCCTCTCCGGTACATTCACACCATTGCGGGTGGTGTATGCTCTCTCTTTTGTGGCAAGACTCATCGTTGCAGTCTTCATGCCGTTGCTCAGTGACTGTATCTTCGGCTCTTGTCCTACATAGCCGATTAGTTGTACCTTGTTCAGTGATGCTGCCATAGAATATTACTTATAGATTATTTATTATATTTACTTATAAAAACACACATAAACATATCCAGATAGTATAGGACTACTCATCCAAAATGATGATCGTGTAGCCTTTACCTGCGAAATGCCTCTCACATTTCCGCTTGAGCGCATCTGCCTTTTGCCGGGTGAGGTTCCTCCCCATCACAGTCCTGCGGATTCTCCCGAACTTGGAGAGTCCCTGCCGGATTACCGTGTATGTTTTCTCATCGCTCATATTCGCATTTTTAGTGTTAAACCATATCCTTGCCCGCCTAATCGGTTTCGTGCGCTCTGCGGCCATCTGTGCAAGCCGTATGGGGTGTTTCACCGCTTTGCCTGCGGTTGATTTCTCCTTGGGTGAGTATGATGACATCTTTCAGCCTGCTCACCAACGCATCCATTTCCCGGAACGTGAGGTCACGCATGGTGATGATTGCGTGACCTCGCCTCAAGTGGACACCGGACAAGCCGTCATCCACATACACCGTCAGCTTTATATTGCTCATTCTTGATGATGTAAAGGTCACGTTCCAGTTCCTTGATACGGGAGTCCCTCTACTCGTTCTCCCGCCAACCGTGAATGGCTATGCCCATCCACACGAACATCAGTATTGCAAAACAGATAGTCAGTATTACCATAATCAGAAAATTTTTGGGTATTGTTTGTTCTGGGTGATCTCTTCCACCCGCTTGATCTCGTTGTCAATGATAGCCTCAAGCCGCTTTGCTTCTTGCAGGACTATATTGTCTCTCGTCTTGAAGTACTTGATCTGCGCCTTGCGCATATCCCGCACCGTCTCGTAGAATCTCCTTGCGTCCATGATCACAACTCGTCAAACTGTTTCTGGAAATAGTTCAGTTCATCAGTCATGGCCGTCTTGAGTGCGCCAAGTACCGATTGGTACATACACATCCGTATGGACGGGTTGCTTGAAGCACTGCTGCTCGTTATGGTGACAGTGGCAAGACCATCCTTGGCCGGGTTAATGGTCTCCAGTGTTTGCAGGAACTCCCGGCATTCCTTTATGCGCTTCAACAACTCTGTGCCTTTGTCTAGGGTCTCTGGTGTCATATTCAGTCCTCCATTCCTTTGCGAAAATCACTAATAATCTGCTTATCAAATTGTAGGTAATTGACAAAGTAGTTTGTTAGCCACTCACAAGCCTTGTCGATGATAATGCGTTTTGCGGCATCCCATCCGTCAATGTACCCGCAAGCAAGATCACTGTCTTGCGTTTCTCCAACCTCGTCAAGATACTTGACAAGTTCTTGGTCTTGTAATTTGTCTAGTGTCATGTTCTTTGAAATTTTGATAGTTTCTTGCCGCACCGGGCGCATTCAGTGTAACCTCCTCTCACCATCTTGACCTTGCAATTTCTCCAAGATGATTTATGACGGGTGATCCGTGACCGCTCCTCAAGAACGTAACATTCTTTGTGGCCGAAAATGCGGCATATAATCCGGTTGATTGCTCTCTTGATCTTTCTCATTGTGTTGGCGGTTTTGGTAAGTTCATCCAGTGGGTGATTTCATCATCTGAACATTCTGCAAACCAACAATTTGATATATAGTTGAATTGAGCGGTGTAATAGCATTTATCTTTTGTGTAAACAAGCACCATGTCGCTAAATCCACCATCGTTTTCCGGCAGCTTTTCATTTACACTGATCCAGTGCGAATGTTGGCCTGCCCAGTTATTGCAGTGTTTCTCCCATTTCTTTATGCTCAGAGTGTATATTGCCGTAGAAGCACACCAACTGATAAAGTATATAACTGCTTGTATGATTTCAGTCTTGCTCATAGTTTACCTCCTCTCTTGTTGAAATAATACGGTAGTCTCACTTTGACTGGGTGCTTTGCGACAGTGTCAACTATCTGCCGTTTAACCCGGTCTTGCAACTCTTTCGGGAAGTCCTCAAACCTTGATCCTTTCGTATTCATCGCTTACCTCCTTTCTTCTTTGGAAAAGCTATGGCCTTGATCTCCATCTCGCTCTTTCCCTGCTTCACCAGTTCAATGATCTTGTCACGTCCAAGTTTTTTGTAAGACGGGATGAGAGATTCCAAACACAAGTCGGCAGGTTCGCCCGGCTCGATGGCTTTTTCTCTCCCTGCTTTTTCGGCCTCAATGGATAACTCAAAGAGGTCTTTGCCATACTTGTTGACGATGAGGTATTGATGCCCCATGTAATGTATACCTCCATAGTACCTTGCGACTGAGAGTTGGGAATTCGCCCAATACTCCTCGGCCATGATCAGTGGATAACTCATTGCTCCACCTCCTCTCCGATCAAATAGGTCTCGGCACTCTGCATCAGCTCATTCAGCAGGCTTGAGAAGCAACACACGAATTTCTCGTTCCGGTTCAATTCTCCCTCTCCCATAGCTTGCAGTATCGCATGGGTCGCTTCGTGCCAGAACGTCTGAATCATCTGGTCACGGCAGATAGGCACACCGTCCATCGCTGCGAACAACACGATCTTGTTATCCGGGTAGGTGACTTCTCCAAAGCCGCTATCGCCATGCTTGTGCTTCTCAAAAACTACAGTGTGGGTCATCCCGGCTACTCTGAAAGTCTTCGGGATCTCGTTGCTGAAAGGCTTGTTCATACTGCGCTTGTTCATACTGCCACCTCCTTTCTCTTGGGCAACTCCGGGATTGGCATCCAGAGCAACGGGTGCATTCTCTCGCCCTTGTCCGTCCACCATTCATCGTCTTGAAGATAGCCGACACAGAATCCAAACTCATGACTGTAGGTCAGCACATCGTCACTATACTCGCCATCCGGCTTTTTCGGCTCCACTTTTTCCGGGTTGAGCCATCCGTTCATTTCTTTACTCATTGTCTTTGATATTTTTGGTTGCGTTCTTTATCTGTTCCATCATGTTCGTTGCGCTCTCAACTGCCCGCTTGACCGGGTCAACCTGCGACATAGCTGCCATGACTAGCACGTCCATGTCCTTGGTGTCGGTGAAACCGACCATCAACTCATCGTCCTTTCTGGCAATGATCAGCAGTTCCACTCCCTCATGCTCAAGATACTCGCACATCGAGCCAACGGTATTTCTCAAATCAATCGCCATTATGTTTCCATTTGTCACAGATCTGCATTGCAGGTCTGCTGATCGTTTCACTTGTTTCTCTACACACATGGGACTTTCGGGTCATCTCGTAGAAGCAGTGCTTGCAGGTGAAGCATGACTCAAAGTCTCCCCAGACATCGCCTTGTTTGATTCTTGCCATTGTCAGCCAAAGTTTATTGCCAGTTGTTTCGGTTTTTGTTCAAACTCCCATTTGAAACCGTCCGGCACATTTGTGTCGATCTCCCAATCATCGCACGGTGCATGGTCTGCTGCGATACGGTTGGAGTAGTCAACTCCGATGTACCAACCCATGTCTTTCTCTGCCCTCTTGGAGCAGACAACTGTTTCACCATACTTGCCCTCCATGTGGTAGTCGAGATGATGTTTGCAGTTGTAGCAGCACCTGCGGTTCCATTTATCGGCCATTGTTCTGTCCTCCGTTATTTGGCTTCAAAATTGGTGCAGAGATGATACACCTACATACGGGACACTCAATCGTGCTAATTGTTGTAGAATAGATTGCATTACTATGCCTCTCTACTCTCAAATCTTCGTTGCCATACTCAAGCAGGCTCCCGCACGATACGCAACGAATCTGCTTTCTTCGGACAGCGTGTCTTTCTATTACCTCAATCATAATTCACTCTCCTTTCTTGAATCTGATAATAAACACTTGCTTGTCGATTGGCGCACCCCATTCGGGTTTGCCGTAGCCGATTGAAATGCTCTCTATCTCACGCAGCATAGTGCGCTTTGTATAGCCGTAGCGGAAGCGGACGTGGGTGTAATCAATATTGTACTCCCATCCACTATACTCTAACCTTGTACATATTCCGCACTTGATTGCGGTCTTACACAATCGAAGGTCGTGTCCGCAATGAGCCAAACGCTTAGACCAATACGGCTTCACCTCCCGATATTCCTCGGTCTTGGTGCCGCTCTCTATCATTTCGTACCACTCCTTTTTGAGCGGCAGATCAAGTATTTTCATTTGTTACCTCCTTTCTTGAACTTGATAATGAATACTGGAATGCCATCCGGTGCGCCCAGTTCCGGCTTGCCGTAGCCGTAGTAGATATCCTCGATTTCTTTCACGATGAATCGGTCTGTGCGTCCCATCCTAATCCAAGCATGGGTGTATGGGTAGCACATATACCCTCCTAACTGTGAGGCTAGACGGAAACACTCTCTGCACTGGCTCTGCTTCTCGGTGCATTCCTTTGTCCTGCCCGCAAAGCAAAGTTGCTTGATCCAGTACGGCTTGATCGTGCGGTAGACCTCGTTCAGTTCACCGCTCTCAGCCATTTTGAACTGTTTGTTCTTGAGTCTTAGGTGTAGTGTTATCATCTTTTGTCCTCCATACGTTAAACCATTCAATGTCCGGCTCTTCAAGTCCCCAGTGCTTTCGCACGTCCTCAAGTTCATAGTCCCCGGTCATCTCCGGGGTGAGGACATGAGGATTGCCGATCTCCTTGATGTTACCTATCCAGTGGCTCATGGTCTCCTCCGTTCAAATGGTCATCAAACACATTGCCGCACACCCCGAAGAATTCCGGGTGGTTGAGGAAACGAAAACCGAAATCGTTGTCCTTGAAACAGAACCTCGGTGCGTCATAGACCACCTCAAACACCTCTCCGTTCTCATGGGACAAGAGCAGATCGCCCTCGTAGATCTCTTGGCCAACGGCATCTTGCAGTCCAGTGAACTGGCCGACACTATCCGGGTCAACCTCGTAGTCCGTCCAGTCTTTCTCCGGAGTGGCGAACTCATCCGTGCAGACGAAATCCACACCACGGTTCCTCAAGTAATAGCCATAGAGCCACTTGCCATTCTTCTTGTTGTATCCTCTGAATTTTATTGTTCTCATAATGATCTATCGTTTCAAATTGTCCCCATAAAAATACTTTCTGCCCTCCGGGGTCTCCCCATAGGCTTCAATCTTATCTCTCAACTGGTCGAGCATGGTTTCACAAATGCCGTCCTCCATGCCCGCATAGGCCATCGACATGGCATCCTTGCCTGCCTCATCGATGATCTGCACAACTTTGTTGGCTTGCGTTGCCA
>JAEEGL012126156.1_pt1 | contig 24384 bp, 22 predicted proteins | sample 9134231 | NCBI WGS metagenome assembly JAEEGL01 (sample SAMN16246548, study PRJNA631951) | gut metagenome | biome: gut microbiome; feature: rumen; material: fiber-attached | host: Bos | place: Iran: Karaj | collected 2018-10
GCAATTTTCGTTCAAAAAAACAACCCCTGCCCGATGAGGTATTCGGGCAGGGGTTTCGTCTGTTTAGTGCTTACGACGAGAGAAGGAGAGGTAAACATCGTATAAGTCTGAAAAGGAATCCACAAATACAACACCCGAAAAATAAAAATGCGCCGTAGGTCATCTAAGGCGCATTTCTTCAAATGACGGTAAATATCGACACTTTCTGAACAGTGTCGCTTGACTTTCCTGTAAAGTTATGTTAAATTTAAATCAGAAACAAACTCAACCCATTTTTCGGATTATAACGATTCCGCTTCCTGTGCGCACAACGGAACGGAAATCGAGAGCTCATATAATTCGTATCTGTGCTGACGAAACCAGGTGGGATGGGAAGCTCTGATTTACTTCATAAGCGGCATTATGTTTGATGTATAGATGATTTATTAATGCTTTATTGGTGCGGCAGGAATTTGGTTATAATCGTTGCAATTTCTTCTTCACTCAATCTGAAATCTGTTTCAATCCAATATTTCAAACACGATATTACGCCGGAATGAACAAAAATAAATGAAATAATCTCCTCTTCATTTGCAATTCGTAAATGATTGAAGTATGAAGTATGACTTTTTTCTGACTTGTTTTTTTTCAAAAATTCCTCAAATGTTTTAAAATAGTAGCCAATGATATTGTGAAAAAAATTACGATATCGTTTCACCTGCTGTAATGAGTGAATAATATCTTCCTTTTTTGCATTGAATTGGCAGTAAGGTCTATTCCCATCTGTTTGCTGTCCCAAAATATCCTGAATTGTTTCTTTCAGCACATAATTGATGTTTTTGAAGTGCGTGTAAAATGTTTTTCTGTTTATATTTGCGTTAGTGCAAATGCTTAGGATGCTGAAATCGGTAAAAGTATCATCTCCGTCAGCAATAATTTTTAAAACTGTCTGTTTGATTTTATCGTGAGTAGCAAGCCAGCGCTCTGAATGCTCCATAGTTACGTGCAGCTCCCTATACTTCAAATTTAATTTACATAATTGTAACAAGTTTCGCAACACTTTTGAAAATCTGTTGGTTGACATAATAGTCTTTCTGTAGTATACTATATTTGCGAAACAAAGTCAACACTTTTCGGATTATTACGATTTCGTTTCTTGCGCGCATAATGAAACGGAAATCCTGCCGGCAAATAGTTTTATTCTGTGTTGATGATTTTGAATTGCAGCTAACTGCAAATATTGCTGGTTGTTAACATCTAAACACTTTTAAGTTCATTTTCTTATTCGATGAAAGGGGAAAAGATGGTAAAAAGTATAATAAGTAAAGTATAATAAAAAAATAGTTGCTTTTGCTCTCGTAATTGTTCTGATGGCATCTGCTGCTATATGTTTAAATGCATACAGTACTTATTCAGCTACAGATCAATATGTGTATGCTTATATGCATGAAGAGTTAACTTCAAACGATTTGTACGGATATAGTTCCGGAGAATATTCCTATTCGGGTTCTGTGTTTTACTACTACTATAAAATTTTTCATTATGTTGAAGATTCAAACGGCATTAGCAGAGATTCGGAATTAGAATACAGACAAGACTACTCAGCAACGCTTTATGGTAATGAATTTCTGGATTCCTACGTACATGCAAATGGATATCCCGCGGGCGCATATCACAGCACCGTTGGAATGAGAATAAGAATTTCCCGCAACACTCCTGAAGCGGATTACGGCACCGTTAGCCATTCATTTTATTATTAAACATATAGTAAAATAGATAATTCCAGGTGCTTATTCTTAATAAGATCAAATAGCAATTCGCATCAAGAGCGTATCCGATTTTGTAAGAACTGAAAATCTGATGAGGAAATTAAATGAAACATATTACACTGTTTTTTACGGTATTAATTACCTTGTCTTACTTAATAACCGGCTGTTCTTCCCCCTATATCATTCCATATGTTATAGAGGATGAAAATGATATTATTGATACCGCTCTTGATGCATATTTTCGAAGAGCTGTTGCGATAGTTGTTCCGCAAACCGACTATATAGAAAACGATGAGAAATATCTCCGTCTCGGATATGGTGTGATTTATCATGATTACACAACAGACAAAACATCGCTGTATCTTAATTATATTTACAGATATAAAGGACAGGATGACGGCACTGTTACCGTCCTTGAAGAAAACAGCGAAGGAGATATAATTCTGTCTGCCGGCGGTAAAAACTTTAAATCCGAGATGAAATACTCTATCGGTAATTCTGTTGATGATGTCGAAAGAGGTATTTACAGGGATACTTTAACCCTCGTCTACAGCGATAATTTATCTGCAAAACTGCCGTATGAAAACGAAACAGAATATGATCTGATTTGTCCGGACATAGGCTCCATTAAAATGAAAATATATCCGGTAGATCGGTATTCGGATGATATACGCTTTTATTCGTCTTACGGAATAACGATAATAGTGTCGTCCGAATATGGTGAAAACACAGTTTCGGTTTCAACAACGGTATTTGAAGACGGAAATCATAAGCCCGTCGGCGCAATAAATGCCTTTGACAATTCTGAATTTCGCAACATTAAGCTGAAACAAAATGACAATGTCGTTGATTACATCTCATTTAAAGAACACGATATTTTTACAAACGTAACCACATTTTATTTCCCTTTCAACGATAGCACAGAAGGATGCGAGTTGTATATCAACGGTTTTTACGCTCCGCGTGAAGTATATAAATTCCAATCCATGAAGGACATGACGGATAAGGAAATCGAGAATCTCTATACATACGAGGGCCCGACGCTTCTTCTGCCTGTTCCAACCGCTCAGAACGAACCCGTTGCTTTAAATGCTGAAATGGAATTTCCTTACGGGCAGCTGACCGTTGACAGCGTTAGCTGGGTGCGTGTAGGAGAAAAAGATTATATGAAGCTTGATCTTAGCCATTACGGAAAGTCAGTAACATGTCCTTACAAAGACATAACGGACGAAACCGAGTGGCAGCTTGTCGGCTTTTCGGTAATAAAATCCTTTTATGTATCTGACGATCCGCTTTTCGATACCGATGGTGAAGGGGTTATGACAGCCGTATATCTTCCGTTTAATCCCCCGAATCTTTCAAACGAAAGGGTTTTTAAAAATGGGGTATGGCATCAGAAACACGAGATGACATACGGTTTATACTATATAGTCAAAAATATAAGTATACCTTTATTAATACAACAATGAAACTCAACCGATTGACATTTAAGATAATTTTCTCCTTTATACGGTACCATTCCCGTGAGTTTGTTCTGTTTTATACTGGGATGATACTGTCTTTTCTGTTGTTGATTTTTTTTAGCGGCAATCAGATTGCCGCTCAATATGATTTATTTCGTCAGACAAATCTTAAACGAATGTATTCATACCGTCTTGAAAAAGGTCAGCCACTGACGGAAACAGCGGAAAAAATACTTGAATTTGGCGGAAAAGACGTAAAAAACTTAGTATTTGCATCTTCTGCCGAGGTGGAAGAAGAAAATACACCGTATTCGCTGACACATGTGATAAAAACCTGGTATCTGGGCAATACTATTGCCGAAAACTATATTTATTCCGGTCGCTATTGGACGGAGAATGAGGAATTAAGCGGAGAAAGGGTATGCCTTTTAAAAACCGGTCTTGGAATTTCATCCGGAAAAATTACCGTAAACGGCGCGGAATACTCCGTAATCGGAACCGCAGCACTCGGTGATCTCGTTACGCAGATACTTGTTCCGTTCAATACATTTGTAAATGCCGGTTTTACTGATGTAACTCTTTTCTTCCTTCCCGACGAAGGGGGCATCGAACAACGTGCAAAAGCAATTAACGATTATATTTTAAACACTTTTTACGTTGTAGAATCTCAGGAACCGGAAATTAAATCCGATTGGTTTATTTTCTCGGACTATATCACAGAAATGTCGGAACCATTGCTTATAATGGTACTCGCGATAATATCCTATATGCTTGTTTACGGATATATCCTGAAAAAAAGAAGTTACGCATATTCAATATTCAGAATTACCGGCGGTTCTTCATTAGCTGTAGCAGCGCTGATCTTAGGTGAATACTTTATATATTCCTCCTCCGCCTTTATTGTGGGTGAAATCATTGGTTATATCCTCGTTAGTGTAATGGGAATATCCTCCGTTTTGTTTACGAGCCGGTTTATATTGGTTAATCTGTTTGTTTTCGTAATCGTATTTGCCATCAGCCTTGTCGCCATAATACCGTTAATAATCAGAATAATCAAAAGCTCCGGACTGACAATATACGGAAAGGCGGTGTAAACAGCTGTGCGCCTTCTGATCCCTGCCTTGAAACTGTTTATTAAGAATATTAAAACATACATCCTCTCTTTTCTTTTGCTTATTGCGTGCACGGTTCTGATAAACGGAAAGCTGTCCGAGCTTTTTGCAAAAACACGTTATACTGATGATATACGCCACTTCTCCGAAAAAGACGCATATCTCCTATCTCAGTTTCTTTCGATTGAGAGCGGAATTCCGTCTCTTTCAGACGATGAACTGTCCGATATAAAAGGTATAAACAAAGTTATGTCCTGCAACTGCAGCAGAACAACGCTCAACGGTCTTATGCAAATGGATTTTCCAGAAAAAGCAAAAGAGGTTTATGTTGCATATACAACCAACGGATATACGGATGAAGTAAAAATACCGCTTTTAATCGGCAGACATCCGAAACAAAGATACGACGGTGTATATGAAATACTTGTAAGCCAATCGTTAAGTAAAATTTTGCAGTTGAATAACGAATATGTCTTCAATGAAGTTGAAGGACAATACAATGTTTTTGTTGTCGGTATTCTTGCAGAGGGAAATGTTTTCCTTTCACTGTCAGGATCGGGCAACGCCTCAAGTTATTTTAAAGAAATTACGTCAGCTCCCCCATGGATAATCATACCCAAGGAGCATTCTTACATAAAGTCTTATATCAAAATCGTCTTTTTCGATGAGTCTCTGAATCCCCTTGAAAAAGATGATCTTATCGTTCGATTAAATACCGATTACGGTTATACATACAGTTTCAGAAGTGTTTACAGCGAATTATTGGAATCGGTAAAACGTGATATCGCAGATAAACTTCCGTCATGCGCATTGTTGTTACTTATATGTATTACCTGCGTAACAGGATGCGTATCGCTCAATACCCTTAACGACATGAAAATATACGGAATATTCCGGCTTTGCGGCGCAACAAAGAGAAAATGCGTTACCGTAGCTTCACTGATAAACCTGTTTTTGATCCTTTCCTCGTTACTGTTTTCTGTTCCGATATTTAATATGTATGCCTCTGTTGCATACAGACAACCGCCGTATATTTCGTGGAGAAACTACGCCATAACAATCTTGATTTATACTGCATCCTTCATTGTTTCGGCAGTTATACCCCGAACTATTCTCAATAAAACGATTTTTAATCTTTATAGCGAAACATAAATGAAACTGAGGTACTGAAAATGCTGATAGAAATGACCGGAATATACAAAACATATCTTAGCAATACGGATAATCCGGTTTATGCTCTTCGCGGAATAGACTTATTTGTCAAAAAAGGCGAAATAATCGCTATAAGCGGTAAAAGCGGTTCCGGTAAATCAACATTGCTGCATATCCTCGGTTGCCTTGACAATGCAGACTGTGGTAAATACTTTTTCGATAATTGCGATATAAACAATCTTCCTGAAAGGAAAAAAGCGAATTTGCGTAACAAAGAAATCGGTTATGTAATGCAGGATTTTGCGCTGATTCCTGATTTCTCCGTTATGGACAATGTTATGATTCCTAGTTATTTTAACAAGGAAAATATGAAAAAAATGACCGAAAAGGCGGAAAGAATACTGACAGACTTTGAACTGTCCGGATACTTCAATTCACCTGTAAACAGACTGTCCGGCGGTCAGAAACAGAGGGTTGCTATTGCAAGAGCCTTGCTGCTTGAACCGAAACTTTTACTTGCCGATGAACCTACAGGTGCTCTGGATGAAGAAACAGGAAAGAGCATAATGAATCTTTTCAAAGAGATAAACAAGGAAGGCACAACCGTAATAGTAGTCACCCACGACGCCAACGTAGCCTCCTACTGCCAGCGCACCATTCGCCTCCACGACGGCGAGATAGTAGGGGAAGAGCAGAATCAGTAAAACTATTCAGATTATTATCTTACTATTATTCGGGAAGATCAGAATTATAAATATATATAATCGAATTTGGCGATGCCTTCTGCCCCATTTAAACGCGTTCTACGTGCCATTCCGGTTCGGATGGGAAACTATGCCTCCCGATCGATTTGAAGGGTACACAGACGATCCTGCGCGCCAAAACCCCGCAGTTTTCGTTCAAAAAACAACCCCTGCCCGATGAGATATTCGGACAGGGATTTTTGTCATGTCACGCGTTTTACGACGACAGCGCCGTGCGATGATATTCGCGGATTCGAGTTTGCTCTCAGCGTCAAGGTGGGAATAAATGTTGCTCGACGTACTTATATCGGAATGCCCGAGCCATTCCTGGATCATCTTCATCGGCACCTTTTTCGCAAGCAGAAGCGACGCGCAGGAATGCCGCAGCTCATGGAACTAAACTGTGTAAATAGAATCTGCCTTTCTTGAGTCTCCCGCAAGCTCAACGCGCATTTTTCGACAATATTTCGAAAAAAAATAAATATATAGAGGGTTGACAAGTATAGTTATTATATGTTAAAATAAAAAATATTAAATAATATAGTCAATTATCGTCATTTTGTGCTGTTTGATATAGAAGATATTTTGTGAAAGTGCTTCCATACCCCGAGAGACCTGTTTTTCTGTGCTATCACAGCAAGGCTTTCCCGTTTTGGATCATTCAGACAAACGCGCGTGAAAATATCTTGCCGTGACTGTGCTCCAAAGGTGTGGGAAGCATATACGATCCCATTGGCGAGAAATCCCATCATCTCCGCCATCTGCGGGTTTGGAAACAATATTCCGAACCCGTTTTCAGAAGAAAAGATTACCTGGTGTGATAGAATAATATCGGCAAGAAGGGATTTACAGAGGAGAAAGATCACATGAATGAAGTGAATAAAACACTCTATATTCCGCTGTATGGAAAATCAAAGGTGAGCCAACAGGGGATTATCCTGAACGATCCCTCAGCTGAGAGAATATGGAAAGAAGAAGCTTTCCCGATTCAAGGCAAGTCAAGGTCAAAATGGCTTGCTTACAATATGGCTATGAGAGCACGTGTGTTCGACGACTGGACAGAAAGTATGCTGCAATGGAGCCCCGATGCGTTGGTGCTTCATATCGGGTGCGGGCTTGACAGCAGGAATATGAGGGTCAAAACTCCCTGTTCAGAATGGGTTGACTGCGATCTTCCTGACGTCATAGAGATCCGCAGGAAGTATTTTCAGGAAAATGAAACGTACCGTATGACGGCTTTGGATGCGTCCAGACCTGAACAGATCAAAACGCTCCCGGATTGTAATACGGTCATCGTTGTCCTTGAGGGACTGAGCATGTATCTGACCAACAGCCAGGTACGGGGATTATTGGAAGCTCTTGATAATAAGTATCGGGAAATCCATATTCTGATGGATGTTTATACCGAATTCGGCGTCAAAGCATCGAAACTTAAAAACCCTGTCAATGACGTCGGTGTTACTGAGCTGTATGGGATAGATGATATCGAGAGTTTAATTAACGGACTTCGGATCAGTTTTGTAAAAGAGCATAGCTTCACTCCCGCCGCACTGGTCAAAGAGCTTACGTCTGCCGAAAGATTGTTTTTCAGGCTGCTGTTTACAGGCAGGCTGTACAGAAAGATATACCGCATGTATGAACTTAAAGCGTAAATTCCTGTTTGTCGAGTAAATCGAATGAAAAAGAGTGAAGAAAAGTCGATATTTGATAAAGCGACGGAAAAGCTTGATCTTTACGTTCCGCTGTGTCTGGAGGACAATTGCGCCGATGACGCGGCAGCGTTCCTTCAGCCGGGCGGGCCTTACGTGAGATTCGCCTTGAAGGAGTTTATGAAAGAGCTTTTGTTTGAGCTTATAAAGCCTGTGGGAGAGTGGACGAAGGATCCTTATTATATAGATATGGACCCGATCTACGAAACGGTAAAAAAGGAACTCGCGGAGCATTTTGAGGTCAGTCACGGGCTTGAAGGATATATTTTCTCCGAATTCGTAAACGTAAAGATAAACGATATCCTGTCCCTCGATCTTTTAAGGGGACACCACGCATTCTCTACCGTAGGAATACGCGTCAACGGCTTTTGGGACGACGATGACGGAGACTGGATGGGATACGTAGCAGAAAAAACTGATGACGAGCTGCTTGAGTGTCAGGCGAACGGTGACTGCGAGCGATGCTCCGCGTACTTCTTCCCCGATCAGACAACAGAGTTCTGCCGCGTCGCGGAATACGTATACGACAACGTAGACCGTTTCACGCAGATGGCTGAGGAAAAGGCGCGGGAAGAAAGAAAAAAGTATTGTCTGTAAATCATACGGGAGAATAATATTGAAAAGAATATGAGTAGTGAGAAAGATCAAAGCATTCTCGCGAATATATGGTTGTCGATAAAATGCCGAACGTTGTGCGGAGAAATATCATATGGAAATAAGATTATTTAAACAAGAGGATGCGGAAGAAACAGCGAATATGATTGCCTATACGCTGAAAAAAAGCAACAGCAAAGACTATTCTCCGCGTTATATCTATGAAATGATCTCTTCCCATTCTTCGGACGTATTGTTGAAACGTTCGGAAGAAGGACATATGTATGTTGTTTGCGATAAAGGACGAATCATTGGCTGCGGGGCGATCGCGGGATATTACGGGAGCACCACGGAAAGCATATTCTTAACGATTTTTGTTTTGCCGGAATATCAAAGAAAAGGTATCGGAAAACTGATCATTCAGACTTTGGAACACGACGAATACTTTTTAAGAGCAGAGCGGATCGAGATTCCTGCATCGATTACCGCAGTGGAATTCTATCGAAAGATGGGTTATGAATATAAGGGCGGAGTGAAAGAATTAGACGACGGACAGGTATACCGACTGGAAAAATTCAGATAAAGCTTGAACTTGGGGAGGGGATTTACTTGGAATATATCAAAGTAACGAAAGAGAATCTGGAAAAGGAGCATATCTGCTGCGCAATCTCCAATAACAAAGATATACAGGTTTCATCCAAAAAAGCATGGCTTTCAGATCGGTTTGACGATGGACTTGTATTTTTGAAAAGCGTGGAACGAGGCAAGTGCTTCATTGAGTATATTCCTGCAGAAAATGCATGGAATCCGATAGATGCGGACGGGTATATGTATATTGACTGTCTGTGGGTTTCCGGCTCGTTCAAGGGACACGGATATTCAAACGATCTTTTGGGCGCATGTATCGAGGACAGCAAAGAAAAATGTAAAAAAGGGCTCTGCATTTTGAGCGCCGCGAAAAAAAGACCGTTTCTTGCTGATCCGAAGTATCTGGCGCATAAGGGCTTTTCTGTGTGCGATGAGGCGGATAACGGAATACAGCTCTGGTATTTGCCGTTTTTCTCTGACGCACAAAAACCGAAATTTAAGGAATGCGCAAAGCATCCCCGCATCGATGAGACCGGCTACGTTCTTTACTATACGAGCCAGTGCCCATTCAACGCAAAGTATGTTCCTATCGTTGAGCAAACCGCAAAAGAACATCAAATAGAGTTCAGGTCTGTCCATATAGAGAGCAAACAAGCCGCGCAGAACGCGCCTTCACCGATCACGACCTATGCTCTGTTTTACAATGGGGACTATCTTACAAACGAACAGATGAATGACGCAAAATTTCTGAAACTGGCAACCCGTTAAATTCGGATGTGCAGAGGAGGAACCATGTTTAATGCCAATTATAAAACGCTCATACTGTCTTTCAATGAGTTTTACGATATTGTGGATAAAGACATGCCGCAGTACGGAGAGTTCTGCCTGCTTGAGCTGAAGAACGGCGACTACACCGCCGGCGAATGGAATCCCGATGATTACCGCAGCAAAAAATCAACATCCGGAAAATTCATCCGCGGTACCGCCGACACGATAGGATCGGAGGAAGTGGAGAGATGGCATTCTCTTGAGCGTTACGATCTTAGCGAGTGCCTTGAAGATGAAGAGATGGGTTTGATAAATCTCGGACCGGAAAAAGAAGGCTGCCGCAGCGTTAAGTTTGAAGGCTTTAAATCTTTTGCCGACAGAAAGAACCCGAAGGAGGAACAGTACTGCCTTCTGATAATGAAGGACGGGACTCTTGCGGCGGGCAGATGGAACAAATGGCGGGGTCAAGCCGGAGGTGCCTTTATTTACGCTCCAGCTCTCGGAAGCCACAGCTCGGATGAGGTGTGGGCGTGGAAGCCGCTCAGCACCGATGAGTCCTTCGCTATGGAGCTGGAACGTGAGAATGAGAAAAAACGCGAAAAGAAACTGAACAAAAATCCTTCTGCCGACCCGGAGCTGTTCAAATACGGTACTGATATCAACGTATATTACGAAAAAGCGCTGGAAAAGCTGCGTGAAGAGTTCTACTGGGCTACTCTGACGATGATGAAGAAACAGACGCCCGTCTGGCAGATCGCGCCTCTTCATGGCAAATATGTTTTCGGTCAGATCAGCAAAAGTTATTATGACGATTCCGATATCGTGACTCCATGGACGGAAGGCGCGACCGCGGATGAGTTCGTCGATTTCCTTTGCAGATACACACACGATACTGTTAAAAACTCAAATCCGGAAGAAAAATTCAAGTTTGGCACGGATATAGACGTATATCTCGAAAAGGCTTTCAATAACGTCAAAAAAGATTATCACTGGCTTGATAAAAAGATTCTCAAAAAAGGCTGGCAGTATGATATACGCAAGGTAGACGGAGACCTTGAATTCGTCAGAAAATATGGAAATGAAATCAAGTATTCCGTGTACGACGTTGAAAGCGCCGAAAGGTTTATAGAGACTGTTGAGTACGACTATCAAAGCGCGGCGCTTCAGGCAAATGAGACAGTGGCAAGTTATGCTCCCGAGTTCGGACACATCAGTCTGCACGGATGGAACCTCGAACAATATGTTTTCTATAAGCTGAAATCCGGCGACTACAAGGTCAGTGTGACGGCGGGAGACCGCGTGACAGGCGGCAGCAGAGATTTTTTCATCACTCCGTACTGCTTTGAAGCGAAGACCTACGAGGAATTTCTTGACCGCTATCTGAAGATCGTTCCGGAATACTCCTTCGGTCTCGGTAAAGAAGAGCTTCTTCCGGACAATGACCTGAAAAAATTCCTCGGCTATTGAGAATGAATAAGAAGCCTTTATCTGCAGGAGCAGGGGATTATTCGGAGCGTGTGTTGACGCCCGATAAAAAGGAAAATGAAAGAATCATTTCTTGGCTGCCGTAGAAACTTAATGCTCATTTCAAGATCGAATACCGAACTTAAAAAAATGCTGAAAATCGAAGTATGTGAGGAGTCCATTGTGGATATTGGACAAAAAATCATCGTTCTCGGATGTCCGGGAAGCGGAAAAAGCACGTTTTCCGATATGCTTCACGATATTTCAGGGCTGCCGCTGATCCATTTAGATAACGTCTGGTGGAAGTCAGACCGATCGCATATCTTAAGAGAAGAATTTGACTTAAAACTGGGCGAAATACTTCATATGGACAAGTGGATCATAGACGGGGATTACAGCAGGACCTATGAAATCAGATTTCAGGCATGCGATACCGTATTTTTCCTTGATTATGATCTTACCGAATGCATGAATGGTATAAAAGAACGTACAGGAAAGAAACGCGGGGATATTCCATGGACAGAACAGGAACTTGATCCGGAACTGGTGAAAACTGTTGAATACTATGATACGGAAAACCGTCCTGTCGTTTTAGCTTTGATCGAAAAATATTCCGATAAAAACAGTTTCATTTTTCGATCACGCGCTGAGGCTGCTGCGTGGATAAGCAGCCTGAAATAAATTCATGCTCTGAGGTGAAAACAATTATGGAAATATCTTTCCCTGCGGCAGAAACGGCTTTTGCGGCGATATGGCTGCTTGTAAGGATATGCGTCTGGATAAAGCAGCGCAGAGTGGACTGGAAACGGGAAGCGGTCTTGATTTTGATGTATGTCAACCTTGCAGTGATCATTCGTTTCGTATTTTTCCCGAGGGCTCTGGTTGACGGACATGTCCAGCCTCTCGTTTTTGATGCCGCGAAGATGCTTCCTCTGCGCATAAATCTTCTTCCTGTGGTCCGTCTTTTTGACTATAGCAGTGTCAGAGATATTATCTGGAACGTGGGCGGCAATACCGCAATGTTTATTCCGAGCGGCATCATACTGCCCGTAGTATATAAAAAGCTGAACAGCTTCCTGAAAGTGATCTCAGTCGGCGCGTCGATCTCTTTGTGTATAGAGATACTGCAGCTGCCTTTCGCTTCCAGAGCGTCGGATATCGACGATCTGATTCTGAATACTCTCGGTGTGGCTGTCGGATACGGTATTTATACGATATTCAGACTGTTCATACGTAAAAAACCGGTTCGCAACAGTAATTAATTTTGTGATAACAATTATCTTCAATACGATCAGCAAGGGGCCCCGATCTTTCGGGGCTCCTTTTGACCATTTCTTAATGAGAAAGAACCTTTCAGACTTTTTACCCGCGATTTTTGCTTTTAGGCGAATAGCGGATACGTAAAAAAACACTTATAAAACACGTGCTTGTTCGAAAAAAAATCTCTGGGAATACTTGACTTGTATGCCGATACAGTGTATATTATAATCATAAGCGACATATGATTTTTCCTATACAGATAACAGAGGTGGTAAAAGTGCATACTGACGGTCACAATAAAAAAGAGATAGCCTGTCTTAACGGCAAATGCAGGCACGAAGCATCCAAAGCGAAAAGGATCACACGAAAAACCGCTGCTGAAAAAAACGGATTGCTGCGCAAAGCTTTTCTTCTCGGTTTAGCAACAGCGGTATCTGCAGCAGTGTTGCCGACGGGCTGCGCATCAACAGGGACGTCCGGACGGTATTATGCGGAGCTGTATGTTTCCCCTGACGGGAACGACACAAACCCCGGCACAATAGAAAAACCGCTGCTTACACTCAAAGGCGCGAGAGACATGGTCAGGACTATCAAAAACGGGCTGACGGATGGCGAGATAATCGTATATTTCCGAGAGGGGATATATCGAATGAAGGAACCTGTATTTTTCGACGTGCGTGATTCCGCTCCGGAAGGCAGCCTCATTATTTATACTGCATACAAAGGTGAGACTCCCGTGTTCTCAGGCGCAGAGCAGGTTACGGGCTGGACAAAATATAACGATGATCTTTACTCTGCGCCGTTAGACCGAGATGACAAGCTCAGAAATCTCTATGTTAACGATCACAGAGCTGAGATGGGCAGCATAGAGGCAGAGGCTCAGGGCGGATACGGCGAATACCGCGTCAGAGCAGGGCAGGCGGACTGGGCATGGATATCGGGGACAAAATCTGACGGTGTCGTTTACCGCGCGGAAGATATGCCTGAAATCGAATCAGGCTTCGATGATATCGAGATCGTAAACGGAACGACGTGGAATGAGAATATAGTTTGCGCCCGCGATATCAGATATGAAAACGGACAGGCTATCCTCTTTTTTCAGCAGCCATACGGCGCGATCGCTCAAACTCCCGGTTGGGGCTGCGAATTTCAGTGCACCGGGCGTCACAAACTCTTCAACGCATTCTCTTTTGTCGATTCTCCCGGGGAATTCTATTTTGACAAGAAAGAACATATGCTTTATTACTATCCGCTCGAGGGTGAGGATATGTCTGTCGCCGACGTTGAAGTCCCGTGCGCAGACAGACTGATAGTAATTTCAGGCGATTCAACAAATGACCGTGTAAGAAATATTACCTTCAGCGGACTGACGTTCGCCCATACCGATTATCTTCTTACGAAAGTCGAAGATTCATACGGCAAAGCTACCGTTCAGGCGGCGCTTACGACAACTGTGTTTGCGGATTCAAACTGGCACAGCGAAAAATATGAGATGTGCGATACGTTTCCCGGAGTTATCAATATTACGAATGCCGAATCGATAAACTTCACAGGCAACGTGATCAAACATACCGGCGCGGACGGCTTGTCAATGACTAACGACGTTGTCAACTGCACTGTATCGGGCAACTTTCTCACCGATATCACGTCGTCGGGTATCACGATAGGAAATCCGCAGCACGTATACATCGGCGACGGAGATGGCACAAATCGCGAAAAATTCCCTCGCGGGATCGAGGGCTTGTGCAAGGATATCACTGTTTCCGATAATCTTATATACCATACGGGAATGGCGCACGGATTCGGCGGCTGCGCGGGAATTACGGCATTTTATGTGGAGAATGTCAGAATACTCAGAAATCATATACAACAGACCGCATTTAACGGCATTTCTCTCGGATGGGGATGGAGCGAATTCCTTGCATCATCCACGTGCAGAAACAATATGATCTGTCGGAACCGCATAGTTGACGCCGTATACCGTCTTCACGACACGGGAGCCATTTACACGATAGGTCAGATGCCGGGTACAGTGATCAATGAAAACTATGTCAAAGGTATCCCGGCGGGAGCGGTCGGTGCTCCGACATACGGTCTTCACAATGATGACGGAACAGCGTGGATCGAGGAATTCGACAATATTCTCGATATCGACCCGGATGTTACTTACACAATAAACTGTGAGGAATGGGGCGTAAAGCATCATATGACGATAAAGCGCACTTACGCCACTGTTGACAGAATGGGAAAGAACCCTCCGAATTGCGATATCGACCGTCCTGTAGTCGTTGCAGATGCGGTCTGGCCGCAGAAACAGTATGAGATATGCGTCAGATCAGGGCTTCAGGATGAATTTAGAAAAATAATGCCGGAATGGCTGATGAATTTTGCCGATTACGTTTTCCCTGCAGGCTGCGATACCGGAACGGATACCGTAATCCCGATTCGTCTTGCGGGAGAGGGTAAAACCGTCTGGATAGCACCGGAGAAAACGGTATATTTTGCAGAAAGCTCTGTTGTTACCATGACCCCGGGAACGAGCTCCGAGATAAGGACTCCTGCAGAACCGGGGGAATACCGGATATTTATTACAGATTCACAAGGCAGAATAACGAGCGTTTCAGACAGTATACTGCGAACGTCGAATCAGTGAAAGACAAAGCCAGATATATCCAATGACCCGAAATCACTCAGGCAGCGATATCGGACTGGATAAAAAATATTTTCCATCGGCATTCCCTGATAGACGTAAACTTCTTCCTCGCGCGGAAATCTACGCGAAATATCCTTTATAAAATCAATTTTTTTATATTATTCTCAGATTTGCGGTTGACTTTTTTCAGTTTTTATCGTATAATCTTTGCACTGCCACCGGGTAGGAATGTTATCAGGCATTCGCGGCGCATCGTAAGGTCTCAGAAGATGCGCTACGGATGCTTTATTTTTTTGGGGGGGGGAAGAACATAATGAAAAATTTTTTTACGCCTTTTGAGCTCATCCTTTGGGGCTTGTCTGCCGTATTGATAACCTTGTCGTTTATTGCGTTCGGCGGGAACGGCTTCCTTTCGTTTATCGCCTCTCTGATCGGCGTTACCTCTTTGATATTCAACGCAAAAGGAAACCCCGTCGGTCAGGCGCTGATGATAGTGTTCAGCCTGCTTTACGGGGTTATTTCCTATTCGTTTTCCTATTACGGAGAAATGATCACGTATCTTGGTATGACCATGCCTATGGCTGCGTTTGCGCTTATCTCGTGGTTAAAGAACCCAATATAAGGGCAACCGATCTGAAGTAGCCGTAAATAAGCTGAATTTATCAGAGATAATCTTCATGCTTATTGTAACGGTTATAGTAACGGTTCTGTTCTATTTCATTCTGAGCTTTTTCAATACGGCAAATATCGTTCCCGGCACCTTATCCGTAACAACAAGTTTTATCGCCGTGTATCTGACGTTTCGCAGAAGCCCGTATTTTGCTCTTGCCTATGCTGCAAACGATATTGTTTTGATCCTTCTGTGGACTTTGGCATCTGCAGAGGATACGAAGTATATTTCCGTTACGGTCTGCTTTACGGTATTTCTTGTAAATGACCTTTACGGCTTTTACAACTGGCTGAAAATGAAAAAACGTCAGGCCGTTCGCTGAAAAAGACTTGCAGAAACGAGAGATCAGTCGTTTATAAAGCTAATAATCCTGTTAACGTATTTTTCTAAAACATCATCGGCGCTGAAATATATCTCATGCTTTGCGCTTTCATATGAAATAAACTCACAGTGTTTCATACGTTCCGCAAATTCCTTCTGTTCCGGAATGCTGACCATATTGTCAAGTCCTGCGCTGAAAAGAAGAGAAGGAATATCTGTTTTTTCGGGCTCTCCTTTTTTCATGATACTGCGTGTAACATTTATGGCTTCGTGAGTCCAGCGGTAGGAGGGGGAGTAGTTCTGATAATCGGGATCATTCCTTCTGAACCGCTCATAAAACGAGAATCTTTCAAACGAAGTGTCGCAAGAGTTTTCAAACTCTTCTTTTCCGGGGTATTCGGATGAGACAAATACCCTTTTTTTGCCTTTTCCGATTATCTCCGCCGCACAGCAGATCGCTCTAGCCGCGAATTTCGGTATCCCACCCGTCGATGGGGCGATCATCGGTGAAGAGAAAATCGCTTTCCGATACACACCAGGGTGCTTTTCAACATACAGCGCCGCTACCGCTCCGCCCATAGAGTGCGAAAACAGTATCAGAGGCAGCAAATGCGGAACTGTTTTATCCGTGAATATCTCAAAGTCCTTCAGATAGTCGTCAAATCTGTCAACGTGAGTAAGCGTTTTATCTTCAACGAGCCTTTCGCTTTTGCCGTGACATCTCTGATCATAAATATATACGTTGCAATCGGCTTTCAGAAAATAATAGATCATTTCACGATATTTTTCGCAGGACTCCGTAAATCCGTGCAGTATAACTACCGTGCGCAGAGGCTTTTCACATTCATATCTGACGTAGTGAAGCTTTACGCCGCCGTAACCGTCAAAATAACCGTCTGTTTTCACGGTTTCAAGGTATGGCAGAACAACTTCTTCCATCGAGCGTCGGTAGTCTTTTTCTTTGATTATCTCCATATCAGCCCTCGCTGTTTTCTGTCTGTCTTCCCGCTTCTTTCAGGGTTTTTATTTCGCCGAGGATCTTTTTCTCGTTGTAGAAGAAAAACAGTACCGCGCCTATCAGACATGCAACGGTTGCTATGATTGCAGTCATGCGGTATTGAGAAGGTGAAACAACCTTTTCTCCGTCAACTATCGTTGCTACTGTAACGGAAGTGTAGATCAGCATACTCAGCGCCTGACCGAGCTTGAGCGCAAAGGTTCTTGCGGCAAAAAACATACCGCTTCTGTCTTCACCGGTTTTGAGAGTACTCAGCTCGCTTACGTCAGCCACGCACGCCTGAGGAAGAATTCCGAGTATAGCCATAGGTATTCCCGCGCATCCCGCAACGATCACACCCCAGATAAATCCCTGACCTGTAAGGCTTGTGATGAGAAATACTGCGGAATATGTGAAAAATCCTATTATTATCAGCACTTTTTTGCCGATCTTGCGTGCAAGCGCGTTTACTGCAGGATACAGCGCAAGGCTTATTACGGTCATAAGTACGGTAAGGGTGAACGTGTTGTCCGAACTTATACCCATCAGCTTCGTTTCATAATCCGCAAGCCCTGTCTGGAAAAGAGTAACGGCAAAGAAGTATATTATGTCCGAATAAACAAAACGGCGAAACTGTGCGTTTCCGAAAGTTTTTATCAGCGATTTGAAAGCGTGCGATTTTACGGGTTTGGAATCTATATATGCTCTTTCTTTTATATAAAGCGAGGGAATCAGCAGCGCGACGCATGCAACGATTGCCATTATTCCTATCGCCATATGTATGCTTCCCCGTTGAACAGACGCCATCTGTGCTATCTGTTCAGGAGTGGCAACGTCTTTTATGAGGATCGATTTATCTGCAAGCTGCGAATTGAGAGATTCAAGTGTGATCGAGTTCTTGACCGCTATCTCCGAAAGGATTTCACTGATCTTTCCGCCTTCAAACATTCCAGCAATGGTAGGTATGAGCGTAGCGATCGAAAAACCTGCTATATATGTAAACGAAATATATGTCGATACGTTTATTCTGTGCACCTGCGTGTCGCCGAGCTCCGCGATAAGAGCGTTATACGGCGTGCAGTAAATCGTCATAAAGAGGTAAAAAAGCATCAGTAAAACAAAAATCAGTATATCGTTTACAACGATGTTTGAAAACTGCGGAACGATAAACACCGCAACTGTAACAGCGGCAAAGGGAATAGCTATCCACTTCATAAACGGGATTCTTCTTCCGCCCTTGAAGTTTGCCTTATCCGACCAGCTCGCTATAAGAGGATCGGTCACAGCATCAAAAATTCTTCCGACAGCCGTTATGATCCCGAAAAGCGTCAATCCTGCGATCAGCGCATGCTGAGATATAAAATCGGCAAAAAGACCGTTTGTATCTCCGAACTTTTCCGGTGCGCCCGTATAAAGGTGAACGAGCCACGTCGAGATTATGCCCGACAGAAGGCTCCAGCCGAACTGTCCTATTGCGAATATCCACAATACTTTGTTTGTTATTGGCTTTTTTTGCATAATACTTAAACCTCGTCAATATTTTTTATAAAGCTTTGTATATTTTACTACATTTTTATGCTTTTGTCAACACTTGACGGACGGTATACCCGCGTTCTGAAAAAATTCCGTTTTATTTTTTATTTATGCATTGCAATTTTCTTGCAAATGTATTATAATATAAACGCAATAAAAACATTTATTTTTCGGAGGCGGAAATGAAAACATACAGATTATATCTTAATAATCCTGCGGACGGCTGGGAAAATGCGTCCCCTGTCGGATGCGGAAAAATGGGCGCAATGATATACGGAATTCCCGGATGTGACCGTATACAGCTTTCGGAGGAGAGGATCTGGGCAGGAAAAGAACGTGAGATCAAAATGCCCGGACTTCGCGAAAAGCTCGATCATCTTCGTGAGCTCCTTATCGCAGGCAAAAATGCCGAAGCGGATAAATGGGCTGTTGAAAATATGCAGGATGACTTCTATCGGGTAAGCTCATACGAAACGGCAGGGGACCTGCTTGTGGATACCGCGGATACCGACGCAGACGGAGCTGTCGAGCAGTATGCACGTTATCTTGAGCTTATAAGCGGCGTGTGCACCGTATCGTACATCAGAGGCGGTCACGCATTTTGCCGGGAGTATTTTGCTTCGTATCCCGACAATATCATAGGAATCAGATTTTCCGGTCTTTTCCCCGACAGAACCGTTAAAGTAAAATGGGAAAGAGATAATATCAAAAAAATCTCGCTGGACGGCAATATTATGAAAATCGAAGCATCTACGGCGGATGATCTTCATGATTTCACCGTTCTCGTTAGAATAATTACGGCAGGAAAAATATCCTTCAAAGAAAACACCGTTTTCATTACCGGTGCAAACAATATCGAGTTTTACATGACCGCAGCCGTCGGCGAAACTCCGGCAATGCCCGACTCGGAAAGCTGGGCTGAGCTTTCGAGCCGCGCCGAAAAGGACCACAGAGAGCTTATGGAACGCTCCGAGATCCGTCTTGATCTCAACGATGAGCCGGACCTTGATAATCTCACCGTTCATGAAAGACTCGAACGCATACGCGCGGGCAAGACCGACGGCGGTCTTCTCGGTCTTTATTATCAGTTCGGACGTTATCTCCTGGTCGGTTCGAGCAGATGCGGCACGCTCCCCGCAAACCTTCAGGGTGTTTGGAATGGCTATATGCAGGCGCCGTGGAACAGTGACTATCACACGAATATCAACCTGCAGATGAACTACTGGCCGGTTGAATCAACAAACCTTTCCGAATGCGCTCTTCCGTTGTTTGATTATATGAATACGAACCTTCTTGAATCGGGCAAAAAGACCGCAAAAGGTATTTATCACTGCAACGGAACGGTTACGCACCACCTTTCGGATATATACGGCTTTACTGCTCCTGCCGACGGAATCTGGGGACTCTGGCCTCTCGGCGGGGCGTGGCTCTGCTTCAATATGTGGGAACACTATCTTTATACCGAAGACCTTGAATTCCTTGATAAAACCGCTTACGAGTTTATCAAGCAGTCTGCTCTTTTCTTCCTCGACTATATGTGCGAGGTCAATATTGACGGAAAGACCGTATTCATGAGCGGTCCGTCCACGTCACCGGAAAACGTATTTTACGATAAGAACGGCAACAGGGCAACGCTTTGTATGTCCCCGACAATGGACGTTGAGATCATCGGCGGTCTTCTGAGGATATACATAGAGTGCGAAGACCTTCTCTGTCATGATAACGATATGAGAGAACGTGCAAAAAACGTCCTTTCCAAGATGCCTTCACTCAAAATCGGCAAACGCGGCAACGTTCAGGAGTGGTTTGAAGACTACGACGAACCCGATCCCGGTCACCGCCACGTCTCGCATATGTTTGCGGTCTATCCGGGAGACGAGATATCCGAAAAAACACCGGAGCTTATGAAAGCCGCAAAGAAAACGCTCGAACTTCGTCTTTCCGGCGGCGGCGGACATACCGGCTGGTCATGTGCATGGCTCGTTTGCCTCTTTGCACGTCTGAAGGACGGCAAAGGCGTATCCGAAATGCTTAAAAAACTTCTTTCCAATTCCACTCTCGATAATCTCTTTGACACTCATCCGCCTTTCCAGATAGACGGAAACTTCGGCGCGACAGCCGGTCTTGCCGAAATGCTTCTGCAAAGCCACGGCGGCGTTATCTCTATACTTCCCGCGCTTCCTCCCGAATTCTGCAACGGCAGCTTCAAGGGCATAAAAGCGCGCGGCGGAATAACCGTTGACGCTGAGTGGAAAGATAGCAAAGTAACGTCTGTCACGCTTACCGCGGCAAAAGACTCAGAAATAATTCTGAATATGAACGGCGAGGGGAAACACGTTTCCGTAAAAGCCGGAAAAACAGTTAAACTCTGATCAGCAAAATAATAATCTGCAAACGTCCTGTCGGAATGGAAACGCTATCTCTGTTTTCCCTTTCGGCAGGACTTTGTCCGTTTTTCTGACCATGCCTCTTTATACGTACAGGTCAAAACAGGGACATGGGAAAGGTGCGAATTAATGTGACCGACAGACGTTTACTGTTTGTCCCCTCATTTATCTGCTGTTTTTCCCGTTTCTGTGTGAATTTACCTATTAAATATAGTTCAAATTTTGTTTATAAAATCGGGTTGACAATTGTATTGCAATATGTTAAAATGTATAATGTTACTATGCGGCATTTGCCGTGTAAGGGGATGACAAGGTGACAGAGCACGGAATCATAGATTTTCACAGCCATATCCTTCCCGGTATCGATGACGGAAGTCCGGATGTAGCGACAAGCCTTGAAATGCTTGCCATGTCCCGCGAACAGGGTGTGAAAGTTCAGATACTCACGCCGCACTACTATCCGTGGAAGGAAGATATTTCTTCATTCTGCAAAAGACGTGAGAAAAGCTTTCAGATCCTTAACGAGAAAAAACCGGAAATTCCCAAACTTCTTTACGGGGCTGAGATCGCGTATTTCCGCCATATGCGAAAAAGCGATCTGGCTGAGCTGTGCATCGGCAACAGCAGGGCTCTTCTGATAGAAATGCCGTTTGAAAGTTGGCAAAACAGCATTATCGACGATATTTCTTTCTTATCGCTCGATATGGAATACCGGGTTGTTCTTGCTCACGTCGAAAGATTTATGAGATATAAGGGCAACAGACAGAAATTGCAGGAGATTTCCGCTCTGCCGGTCGTTTTTCAGGTAAACGCTGAGGCATTTCTGCATTTCTCAACAAGAGGAACGGTTTCCGATCTGATAAGGTCGGATTACGATATAATTCTGGGCAGCGATGCGCACAATTGCACTTCACGCAAACCGAATCTCGGCGATGCAAGAACCTATGCTGAAAAAAAATTCGGAATCGGCTGGCTTGAAAAAGCTGATGAGTGCGCAGCTTCGATTCTGTTCGGATGAACCTGAAACCCCGGATCAATCAAGGATTGTATAATTTATTCACGATATTCACGCTCAAGGAGTAAAATTAATGAACAGAGAAATCACAACAAACGACCGCAGACGGCAGGACGTTACGGAGATAGATCTTCTTGATCTTATCACTGTCTGGAGACAGCACATCCTCGTTATCGTCGTAGCGATCGTGATAGGTCTTATAGCTGGTCTTTTAGTAACCAGGTTTTTTGTAACGCCTATGTATACGGCAAAATCGAGTATCTACGTCGTATCTACCGAAGAAGATATGAGCATTCAGGACCTTAATCTCGGTACCTCGCTCACTAAAGACTACGTTGAGCTCCTTCAGAGCAAAATGATGCTTGAGCGCGTCGTCAACACGATGGGACACAGCGTTTCCGTTTCTGCACTGAAAACGATGCTGTCGGTTTCCAACCAGGCAAATACGCGTATCATTGAAATAAACATAACCGCCCCCGATCCCGTCAGAGCGCAGTATATAGCCAAAAACTTTGCCGAGCAGGCAACGACTTATCTGCCCGATATAATCAATATGGCGGCAAAACCACCGATTCTTATCGACTCTGCGGATCTTCCGACTTCTCCGAGCAATATAAAGTATCTGAGAAATGCTTTTATAGGCGCCTTGATCTGCCTTGTTGCCGTACTTGGTTTTTACACTGTTCTTTTCTTCCTTAACGATACGTTCAACTCTTCGGATGACGTCGAAAATTATCTCGGCTTTGCGCCTATGGCGGTAATTCCGAAAAACGGACAGAAGCATAAGAGCGCCTACTCATATGAATACAGAAGAAAAACACCGAAAAAAATAAAAAAGAAAGTCACCGCACGTCCTGCAGAAACGGTAAAGAAGGAGAACGCAAATGAAACAGGTAAAAATCAAACAGCTGGTTGAAAACGACTATTTTGTTCAGACAGAATTTGACCGCCTCCGCGTTAACGTCGGCTTTACCGGAGTAGATAAAAAGGTTATCATGATCTCGAGCAGCAGACCCAACGAAGGCAAAAGCTTTGTCACAACAGGTCTCTGGATCGAGCTTGCAAAAGCCGGCAAACAGGTTTGCTTTATAGACGCAGATATGAGAAACAGCTACATGAGAAGCAATCTGCGAATGAAATTTGCTGATTCCGAAAACGGATTCCTGGGGCTTTCCCATTATCTTGCTGGGGCAAGCATGGATGATATAATCTATTCAACAAACCTTGAAAACGCCTATATCATACCCACTACAAACATAGAAAATCCAAGTCTGCTGCTTGAAGGAGACAGATTCAAAACACTTCTGAGCTATCTCCGCACTCAGTTCGACTATGTTATCATCGATACCCCTCCGCTTGAGCTTATCTCCGACGGTCAGCGAATCGCCGGAATATGCGACGGCTGCATACTTGTTATCAAGGCTCACACAACAAGCCGTGCAGACGTTCAGAGATGCATTTCCATGCTTGACAGATCGGGATGTCCTCTTCTCGGAGTTGTTCTGAATCAGCAGGAAGACAAAAAGATAGGCAAATACCATAAATACGCATACCAGGATTACAAGTATTATTACGGTTCGTAACAGTTCTTTCTTATCAACAATTAACTGAGGAAGAGCTTTATGGATGAACAGATAAAAAAGATCTGCCGGTTGTTTAAGATCTCCGGGGAATATATCTCATACGAAGAAATAACCATAGGCAACGTAAACAAAACGTATAAAGCTAATTTTGCCGATGAAAACGGAAAGATAAAATCATACGTTGTTCAGCAGGTCAATACTTACGTTTTCAGAAAACCCGAAGAGGTAATGAAGAATATAGAGAATATAACTGAGTATATCAGAACAAAGCGCCCCGACGAACCTTCTCTTCATTACCATCATACAATAGACCGCAAAACATATGTTCACGATACGACTGGATTCTGGAGACTTTTCAACTACATTCCTTCAACAACATACAATATCTGCGACGACCTCGATATCGTCCGCAGCTCGGGCGAAGCGTTCGGAGAGTTTCAGATGCTCCTATCGGACTTTGACGCATCAACACTTTTCGAAACTATTCCCGATTTCCATAATACCATAAAAAGATACGAAACACTTGAAAAAGACGTTAAAGACGATCCTTGCGGCAGAGTAAAAGAAGTAAAAAGAGAACTTGACTGGCTTCTTTCGGTAAAAGACAAAGCATGTAAAATGACC
>JAEEGL015363870.1_pt1 | contig 24382 bp, 22 predicted proteins | sample 9134231 | NCBI WGS metagenome assembly JAEEGL01 (sample SAMN16246548, study PRJNA631951) | gut metagenome | biome: gut microbiome; feature: rumen; material: fiber-attached | host: Bos | place: Iran: Karaj | collected 2018-10
TTATAAAGGAGCGTCTATGGTTTCTATCTGCAGCGGCTGGGAGTTTTCCGGCCTTTGGTCCGACGGATTCGCGCTCGGCGAGGGTACTTATCCGCTCGTCGATCTTCCCCATAACGTAAAAGAGATATCGCTTCATTACGCGTCTCCCTCCGATTACGAGGGTATCTACGGATACAGACGCGTTCTTGAGTGCGGTAAGGATCTGGCAGGCAAGAGGGTGTTCCTGCAGCTCGACGGAGCGGCTCACATAGCGCAGGTCTATCTTAACGGAGAACTGCTTTCCGAGCATCGCTGCGGCTATACCGCCTTCAGAACGGAGCTGACCGGACATCTTAAGGAAGGCTCTAACGTTCTGGCAGTCCGCCTGGACTCCACCGAGAACTCTTCGATCCCGCCTTTCGGCTTCGTGATAGATTACCTGACCTACAGCGGCCTGTACAGGGAAGCCTGGCTGGACGTTAAGGAACAGAGCTTCATTGACGATGTATTCGTATATACTCCGGACCTTAAGACTCTCCGCGCGGAAGTTAAGGTCGAAGGATCCGCGGACGAGTGCAGACTGCATGTTCTGGACGGCGAAAAGGAGATAGCTTCCGCTTCCGGTAAGCCAGGATCTTTTGAGTTGTCCGTTCCGGACGCCGAAAGCTGGCACGTGGATCATCCTAAGCTTTACACGCTTAAGACCGAACTGTTCGATAAGGACGGCAGCCTTCTGGACACCAGAGAGGATGCCTTCGGTTTCCGCACAGCCGTATTCAAGGCGGATGGCTTCTATCTGAACGGAGAAAAACTGTACATACGCGGACTCAACCGCCATCAGAACTATCCTTATGTCGGCTACGCCGCGACTAAGAGCCTTCAGGAAGAGGACGCTAGGATACTTAAGGAAGAGCTTTGCTGCAACGCCGTAAGGACTTCGCACTATCCGCAGAGCAAGTGGTTCATAGATGCCTGCGACAGGCTGGGACTGCTTGTGTTTACTGAGATCCCCGGCTGGCAGCACATAGGCGGCGACGTCTGGAAGGACCAGGCGGTGGAGAACACCAGAGAGATGGTGCTGCAGTACAGGAACCATCCGAGCATAGTGCTCTGGGGCGTACGCATCAATGAGTCCCAGGACTGCGACGATCTCTACGAAAGGACCAACAAGCTCGCCAGGGAACTGGATCCGTCCAGGCAGACCTCCGGCGTGCGCTACATAGAGAACAGCCATCTGCTGGAGGACGTCTATTCCTACAACGATTTTTCGCACGAGGGCAATAATCCGGGCTGTAAGCCTAAGGATAAAGTCACCAAGGAAGCGTCAAAGCCGCTGATCATCTCCGAGGCTAACGGCCACATGTTCCCGACAAAGTCCTTCGACAACTGGCCAAGAAGGCAGGAGCACGCTCTGCGCCACGCCAGGGTGCTTAACGATTCCATGGCGGACGGTAAGCATTGCGGAACGTTCCAGTGGTGCATGTTCGACTATCCGACGCATAAGGACTTCGGGTCCGGCGATCGCGTATGCTATCACGGCGTCATGGACGCTTTCCGCAACCCGAAGAACGCTGCGTTCACTTACGCAAGCCAGGGAGAGAAGGAGCCTGTCCTGGAGCCGACCTCGTCCATGGACATAGGCGACTATCCCGCCGGCAACATCGGCAGCATATTCGTGCTGACCAACGCCGACGAGGTAAAACTTTACAAAAACGATAATTATGTAAAGACATTCAAGCCTAAATATACAGGAGGGCTTAAGCACCCGCCGATCGAGATAGACGACATCGTAGGCGATCTTCTCATAACGCAGGAAGGATTTACCGAGAACAAGGCCAGGGAGCTTGCCGTATGTCTTTCTGACGTTCAGAAGTACGGCATGGCAAACCTTCCGCTCAAGTCTAAACTCAGATTCGCCAAGGCAATGGCTAAATACAAGCTTACTTACGACGACGGCGTCGCTCTCTACGGCAAGTATGTAGGAAACTGGGGCGGAGCGAGCACTGTGTGGCGCTTCGACGCTGTCAAGGACGGTAAGGTCGTAAAGAGCGTAAAGAAGTCTCCGTCGGATAAGCTTCACCTGGAGATATCCGTCAGCAGCACGGAGCTTTCGGAGGACTTTACCTACGACATGTCCGCCGTTCGCGTCCGCATCTGCGACGAATACGGAAACACGGCCTGGTACGCGCAGCTTCCGGTCATGTTCGAGCTGGAAGGATCTGCCGAGCTCGTCGGCCCCGGAGTCTGCACCGCTGAAGGCGGTATGTGCGGAACGTATGTCAGGACCAACGGGCAGTCCGGAACCGCAAAACTTACGGTCAGAACGGCTCAGACAGAGCCTTATGAGATAGTATTCACTGTTAAAGGAAGGAAGTCATGAAACTAAGTTTAAAGCAAAAGATAGCCTTCGGCCTGGGCGCCGTAGGTAAGGACATGGTCTACGCGCTGTCCGCTGGCTACGTTCTTTACTATTATCAGGACCTGCTCGGCATCAAGGCTTCGTTCGTAGGTCTGATCCTGATGGTCGCCAGAGTCTTCGACGCTATTAACGACCCGTTCATGGGCATAGTCGTCGCCAAAACAAAGACCAAGTGGGGCAGATTCCGTCCCTGGCTGTTTACCGGAACCATTCTGAACGCTTTCGTTCTGTACGCTCTGTTCGCGGCTCCCAAGACTCAGGGCACCGGTCTTCTGGTATACTTCGCGGTCATCTACATTCTCTGGGGAATGACCTACACCATAATGGACATTCCTTACTGGTCCATGATACCGGCCGTTACGGATACTCCTAAAGACCGCGAGAATCTTTCCGTAATAGGAAGGACCTGCGCGGGCGTCGGTTCGGCCATAATCCAGGTAGGCACGATGCTTTCCGTAAGCGCCTTCGGAGGAGGCAACGAAAGAGCCGGCTTCAAGATCGTAGCTCTTATCGTAGGAATAGTATTCATCGTTACGGAAGTGATCTGCTGCCTGGCGGTCAAGGAGACCCACAGGACCCACATGGAGACTCCTACCGTAAAGGAGATGTTCAGGGGACTGTTCGCAAACGATCAGGCGCTCGTTGTGGTAATAGGCATAGTGCTTATCAACAGCGCGCTCTACATTACTTCCAACCTTATAATCCTGTTCTTCAAGTACGACCTGGGACAGGCATCCGGCGGCGACTGGGTAGGCAGCTATACGCTGTTCTCCACGGTCGGCGGAGCGTTCCAGATCATAGGCATGATGGTCATCTATCCGCTGCTGCGTAAAAAGCTCAGCAACACACAGATATTAAGAGTATCTCTTGTTGGAGCGATGATAGGTTACCTGATAATCATGGCTCTGTGCTTCACGGGTCTTTCCGGAAACCTGATCCTTATCTGCGTCCCCGGAATAATCGTGTTTGCCTGCAACGGCATGCTTTCCGTTCTCACAACCGTGTTCCTGTCCAACTCCGTCGACTACGGTGAGTTAAAGATCGGACACCGCGAAGAGAGCGTGATCTTCTCCATGCAGACCTTCGTTGTCAAGCTTGCGTCCGGCATCTCCGTCGCCATCGCCGGCGTCGGTCTGGACATCATAAAGTTCAAGGGCAACTCGGATCAGACCGGAGAGATAATCCAGCAGACCGCTTCAGCCATTACCGGACTGAGGCTGCTGATGACCATCATTCCGATAGTTCTTCTGTTCGTTGCGTTCTTCTTCTTCAAGAAGAGGTTCAAACTGACGGACGAAGTGGCGGAAGAGAACTCCAGGATACTCAGAGAGAAGAAAGCGGAAGCTGAGAAATAAGGAGACCTTATGAGTCTTATCAATTACAGGATAACTGTAGAAACGTCTTCCGGACCCGAAAAGTTCAGCGGAATGTCGGAGCTTTCCGGCGGTCCGCTCCGCGTTAGGTGCGAAGTCCCGGAAGGGCATCTGCGTGATGTAGAGGCGGATATGCGCCTGGAGATCGCGGATGACGACAGGATATTCGTAAACGGATACCAGACCTGGACACATTCCCCGGAGTTCGCTCCCGGGGACGTCCAGCGCGTGTTCGGCAGGAAACTGCCGAAAAAGCTTACGCACAGGTTCTATCTGGAAAGATATGGAGATATTTTCTTCCGCAGCTATCCGGAGACATCGGGCGTCTTTACCGGCTATTCCTACTGCTATCTCAGGAACGGAAGCAGGTTCCGTCTGTTCGCTTCTCTGGACGAGGAGCCTGGCTATACCATCTTTACAGTTGACGCGCCTGCTGAAACGCTTCGTATCGAACGCGACTGCAGAGGCATGAGATGCGGCGGGACGCTTAAGGCATTCGACCTGTTCTATGCCGAAGGCGAAGAGGACGAAGTCTTCGACGCCTGGTTCGAAGCCATGGGCGTTAAAGCCAGGACCACGGAAAAGCTTGCCGGCTATACAAGCTGGTACAACAGATACAATAAGATCAGCGAATCGGAGTTGATGTCCGATCTGGACGGAGCAGTCGGTATCCTTAAGCACGGCGATCTGTTCCAGATAGACGACGGCTGGCAGGCTGCGGTAGGGGACTGGCTTACAGTCCGCGAAGACAGATTCCCGTCCGGTCTTAAGGCTTTTACGGACGAGATCCACATGAGAGGTTACAAGGCAGGACTGTGGCTGGCTCCGTTCGGCGCCCAGGAAAGTTCGGCGCTTGTAAAGGATCATCCGGACTGGCTGCTCAAGCCCGGCGGAAAGCCGTGGACAGCAGGCGTCAACTGGGGACCTTTCTACGCTCTGGACATAGACAAGCCGGAGGTAGTCGATTACCTTGCAGAAGTGTTCCGTACGGTATTCGAAGAATGGGGCTTCGACCTTGTAAAGCTCGACTTTCTGTACGCGGCTGCTCCTTACGGAACGGAAGAAGAGAGCAGGGCGGGCAGGATGATCCGCGCCATGAAGCTAATAAGAAACTGGTGCGGGGATAAGCTCGTTCTGGGCTGCGGAGTTCCGCTGATGCCTGCTTTCGGACTTGTCGATTACTGCCGCATAGGCTGCGATGTGGGCCCGGACTGGGACAGCACCGTTCTGATGCGCATGACTCACCGCGAAAGAGTGTCCACCAAAAACAGCATTGACGACACTACGTACAGAAGGCAGCTCAACGGCCGAGCTTTCATGAACGACCCGGACGTGTTCTTCCTCCGCGACGAGAACTGCAAGATGAGCGAAGAGCAGAAAAAGCTCCTGTACGAGGCAAACGCCTCTTTCGGCGGAATACTGCTTACTTCCGACGATTTCAACAAGTGGGACGAGAGCAAAAAAGAAACTTACAAAGCAATAAGAGAGATGTTCGGAGCGTAAGAGCCGAACTACTGTTAATTGATCGCAATGAAAAAGCGGGGCCGAACCGGCTCCGCTTTTTTAGTTTTATGGTTCTCAGGATCAACGGATAAAGGCTCTGCACAAGTATCGATGATCGTTATCTGCTTACCGAAAGATAATGGCAGGAACCTGTTCCAAGGATCTTTTCCATCTCTTCACGGAAATGTTCCTTTTCGTCCAGCGGTACGTAAGCCTGGATGGTGCCCGCGAAGCCGCCTCCGTGGACTCTTGCCGCTCCGCGTCCGGACAGAGTCTTTCTGGCCAGCGCTATCGAATCCTTTACCGCGGTGTTCTCCGGATGCGACGCCGGAACTATGTTCTGCAGCAACTCCTCGGAAGATCTTCCGGATTCGTTCACGAGCCTGAGATAGTCCGTGAACCTGCCTTCCTTAAGCGCGTCCGCCATAAGCTGCGCGCGTTCGGTCTCCGCGAAGAAATGCTCGGCGCGTTTTACAGGTCTGTCGCCGTAGAGCACCTTAAGCTTGGTCTTGTTCCTCGCGAATTCGTCCGGATCGACGTCCCTTAGCACTTCCTTGCCGAAATGGGCCGCTATCTGCTTCATCTCCGCGGGGATGGCAGCGTATTCGCCGGTCAGGTCCGCATGCTCCGAGTGAGTGTCGATTATGCAAAGCGCGAAGCCGTAGTCCTCGAAACGGCTGTCTATGCGCTCTATCACGGGCTTGGCGGGGTCCTTAAAGTCTATGGCGATTATATTTCCCACTGAACATGCCATCTGGTCCATGAGGCCGCAGGGCTTGCCGAAAAAGACGTTCTCCGCGTACTGGCCTATCTGCGCTATCTGCACGTCAGTAAGCTTTCCGCCGCAGTACATATCGTTGAAGATACGTCCGATAAGCACTTCGTACGCCGCGGAAGAGGAGAGACCGGAACCGGAAAGAACGTCGGATTTAAGTTTAGCTGAGAACCCGCCTGTATTTCCTCCCGCATTTCTTATTCCTGCCGCGACGCCGCGTACCAGCGCAAGAGAAGTTCCGAACTCTGCTTCCGAGGGTTCCAGACAGTTCAGGTCCACCTGAATGTCCGGATATCCTTCTGAACTGATCTTTACGATGCCGTTCTCCGTCGGCGCGGCTTCAGCCGTTATGAACAGGTCGATTCCTGCGGCGAGCACTTTGCCGTGCTGGTGATCCGTGTGGTTTCCGCCGAGTTCCGTGCGTCCCGGCGCTCTGTAATTCTTTGTCATTTCTCCCCCTGCCTGAAAGAGTATACGGTCTTTGTCTCGAAGACCTGTCCGCGGAACAGCGTCGTATCCGGGAATTCCGGATGGTGGGGGCTGTCCGGGAAATGCTGAGTCTCCAGACAAATGTGAGTATCGGTATTGTAAAGCTGAAGTCCCGGCTGATCCGTTTCAACATCCATGCTTATGCCGCTTAAGCATCCTTTAAGCGCAGCGACAGATCTCAGGCCGTTTCCGTTCAGCGCGTAGCAGCAGTCGAAGTCCGGAAGGAAGCGCTTCTGCCTTTTGTGATCGAAGTTTGAGCCGCGGACGTTCAGCAGCTTTCCGGTAGGGATCAGCTGTCCGTCGACTTCCAGGACTTTATCCGCGTTTATCTTAAGCAGATGTTCCCCGGAGGGACCGCCGCCGTTGAGGTTGAAATACAGGTGATTGGTAAGATTGACGACCGTAGGAGCGTCGGATACGGCCTTGTAAACGATATTAAGCGCGCCTCCGTCGATACTGTATTCGGCGCTGACTTTAAGCGTGCCCGGAAAACCCTGATCTCCGTCCTCGGATACAAGCTCCAAGCAGACATGGTCCGGGCCGTGGTCCGTTACAGTCCATTCTTTCTTATCGAAGCCTTCGGTCCCGCCGTGGAGAGTGTTTCCGTTCTCGTTGGCGTCCAGTTCGAAGTCCCCGAAGAATATGGTGAGCTTCGCGCCGGCTATCCTGTTCGCGTAGCGTCCTACCGTAATTCCGTCTCTGCCGACCTCCGTGTCGCGGAAACTGAGAGTCTTTATGCAGGCGCCTTTGGTATCGACGTCCAGGCGCAGTTCGCCGTTTTCAAGTGTAAGTGTACTCATACTGTGATTTTACTACTTTTTTGGGTCTAAAGACAAATTAAATATGCTTGTTGTGGTATAATCTATCGCATGAGGATCATTCTTGCAAGCACGTCTCCAAGAAGACGCGAACTGATAAAAAAGATAACACAGGACTTCGAATGCGTTCCGTCCCGTGTGGACGAGCATGCCGTGGAAGAAAGGGTCGAAAAAGGCGGCGGATACGCTTCGGAAGCCGGACTTGCCGCGCTTATGGTGCGCGCTCTATCCAGAGAGAAGGCCAGGGACGTTTTCGACAGGCTGGAAGATAAGGAAAACGAGCTTGTGATAGGCGCGGACACGGTAGTCTGTCTCGAAAACGAGATACTGGGCAAGCCGAAGGACAGGGCAGACGCGGTAAGGATGCTCCGGGCGCAGTCCAAGGAGCCTCAGAGAGTGATCACCGGCGTAAGTTTCATCTACTGCGGAAGTCTTTCTGCGGATAGGTGCTGCGCTTCCGGAAACAACTGCTGCGCAGACGGCAAGTGCGCGGGTCGAGCCTTCGGAAACGACGCGGGCAGCGTCATAGACGGCCTCGCAGGATGCTGTCCGGACGGACAAGGGAAAGAAGGTACGATCATCCGGACCTTCACGGAGGAGACTCTGGTATACTTTCATCCTCTGGATGAAGCTCAGGAAGAGCGCATCCAGGCCTACTGCGACACCGAGGAACCGTACGACAAGGCCGGCGCTTACGGAATACAGCTCGGAGGCAACGCTCTGGTTGAACGCTACGAGGGGGATTTCGATAATATAGTAGGATTTCCCGTCAAGCGGATAAAAGAGGAGCTGCAGGAGCTGTTTGGCTGTGATTTCAGTAACTTAACATAATAATTATTTTGATACTCATGATAAGGAGGCAGAATTGAGCATATATACCGACAACTGGATCGACCAGAGAAGAGATCAGATCGTTGAGTCGCTCAGAAACATAGTGCGCTTCAGGACCACCGAAGGCCCGGCGGAAGACGGAGCTCCTTTCGGCCCGGAGGTGAAGAAATGCCTCGGCGAGACCCTGAAGACCGCGTCGGACCTCGGTCTTAAGACCAGGGATCTGGACGGATACTGCGGCACCGTGGACGCGGAAGGCGGGAAGGAGATGCTTGGCATACTTGCTCATCTGGATGTCGTTCCGGAAGGATCAGGATGGAGCTGCGACCCCTACGGCGCCGAGATCATAGATGGCAAGGTCTACGGCCGCGGCACGCTGGACGATAAAGGTCCGGCGATTGCCAGCATCTACGCCCTTGCAGCCGTAGCCGCGTCGGGAATGGAACTTAAGCGCAGCGTCCGCATCATCCTGGGATGCAACGAGGAGACCAACATGGGCTGCATCAATTACTATCTGCAGCACGAACGTGTGCCGGAACTGTCGTTCTCCCCGGACGGCGAGTATCCGCTCACCAATTCGGAAAAGACCATACTCCACTGCACCTACAGGGCGAACTTCGATTCGCGCATCAGAATGAGCGTCGGAGAAGCCCCGAACGTGGTTCCGGGAGAAGCTTCCTGCGTTCTTGACGGCTACTTCGGCAGCAAAGAGATAAGCGCTTACGGAAAGATAGCGCACGCGTCGCTTCCGTGGGAAGGAAAGAACGCGCTGCAGGAACTGCTCTTAAGGCTTAGATCCGAGGAACTTCAGGGCATGGACCGCGTTGCCGTCGATACGCTCTGCGACGCTTTCAAGGACGAATACTACGGCCAGTCCATAGGTCTGGACAAAGAGGACGAGTCCGGCCGTCTTACGCTCAACCTTGGAATGATGCGCTGGGACAGCAATGGTTTCGAGCTTACCCTGGACCTCAGGATACCGGTCAGTATTCCGGAATGCTACATCAGGGAAAGGATAGAACTTGCCCTTGCCGCGACCGGCGGAAAGATCGTCGGCTGGAAGTATAAGCCCGGCTACAGCATCCCCGACGATTCGGAGATAGTACGGAAGCTTCTTAAAGTATATATGGACCGCACCGGCGAGACCGACGCAAAGCCAAAGAGGATAGGCGGAGGCACTTATTCAAGGGAGCTTCCGAACGCCGTAAGCTTCGGACCGGAAGGCTTCATGTGCACAGCGTCCTGCCACGTGGCGGACGAGCACATGGGCATAGACCAGCTGATAATGAACACCAAGATGATCGCCGACGCGATAATAGCTCTTGCCTGCGAATAGATGAGACAGCATCACATCAGGAACAGACAGCAGCTGATAGAAGACTTCGGCAGCTACATAGTGGACGATCCGCATGCCGCGAAAGGGCGCTGGGCGGAGCTTTTCGGCTGCGGCAGACCAATAAAGCTGGAGATCGGAAGCGGAAAGGGCGCCTTCATAACCGGAATGTGTCTAAGGGATCCGGAAGTCAGCTTCATCGCGTGCGAGGGCGCTTACAACGTGTATCCGCGCATCCCGCAGAAGGCCGCGGCTCTTAACGTGCGCAATCTGCTGGTCCTTCCGAATTACATCACCGATCCGCAGGAGTTCTTCGAAGACGGCGAGATATCCGGCATATATCTTAATTTCAGCGATCCCTGGGGAAAAAAGAGATACAACAACCGCAGGCTTACCTACAGAGATAAGATAGTAGGGTACAGTCACATCTGCAGACCCGGATCGGCGCTGGAATTCAAGACGGACAACGACGAGCTCTTCGAGTTCTCTCTCGGGGAACTGGAGCATCTGGGGATGGTCCCGGAGATAGTGGAATACGACCTTCACAACAGTCCGTTAGCGGAGACTAATATCCCCACGGAATATGAAGAAAAGTTCACAGAACAGGGACTTGCAATCAAATATTTGAGGCTATTATTCACATAAATTATACATAGCCCTTGAAAAGTGTGCTATTATATTCACGAAAGGCGGAGGGGCGTCCCCCCGCGTGAAAGGAGATAATTATGGGCAGAGGCGGCGGCGGAGGCGGCGGCTTCAGCGGCGGCGGAGGCGGAAGCTTCGGCGGCGGAGGCGGTCACATCGGCGGAGGAAGTTTCGGCGGAGGCCATGTTGGCGGAAGCAGTCACAGCAGCGGCGGAAGCAGTTGGAGCGGCGGCAGCCGCAGCGGCGGAAGCAGCTGGGGAGGCAGCAGCCACAGCTACGGCGGAAGCAGCCACAGCTACGGTTCTCGCAGCTACAGCTACAATTCCGGCGGAAGCGGCAACGGATTGTTCCCACCTCTCTGGTGGTGGATCTGGGGCAATAACTCCGGCAGAAACAATAACAACAATAACAACAATAACAACAATAACAACAATAATAACGGAAATAAGCAGCCCCAGCCCAAGAAGCCGGAGAAGAAGACCACAGCGGTCGGATGCCTGTCGGTAATACTCATAATAGTTGCCATAATCCTGGCTGCTATCATGGTAAGCGGCATCAACGCTGCTAGGGACGCAAAGAACCGCACCAAGCTGGACGTAAAGCCGACCGTCAACATCGGATACATAGACGATCAGCTCGGCTGGCTGGACAAGAAGTCCACCGTCGAGAGCTCCATGAAGGAGTTCTATGATAAGACCGGCGTAATGCCTTACCTTATCATCACCAGCAACATCGGCGGAGCGACCAACGAGTCTCAGGCCGAGGCATGGGTAAAGGCCAAGTACACGGAACTCTTCAAGAACGACGGAACGCACCTGCTGGTAGTCTGGTATCAGCCAGCGGGCACTTCGGACGACTACTGCTGGATGTTCTCCGGAACGCCTGCCAACGGAGTAATAGACGAGGATGCCATCACGGACATCTACTCGTACTTCAACAGGTACTACACCTCGGACTACGACGACAATCAGTACTTCGCAAAGGTCTTCGAGGACTCGGCTGAAAAGATAATGAAGCAGTCCGACACCGGATGGAAGGCATCGCTGTTCTGGCTGGTAGTGGTAATAGCCGTACTGATCGTCATGAACGTCATCGACTACAAGAACGTCATGAAGATCAAGAAGCAGGAGGCGGCCGCGGAGCTCCTGAACGCCAAGATAGACGAACCGGGCTGGAAGGACGAAGCGGAGAACCTCTCCGAAAAGTACGAAGACGAAGCAAGCGAGCTTGCGTCTAAATATGATAACAATAATAAATAGTTAATGTATTAGGAGGAAAACAATGGGAATTTTAGCAAGATTCACAGACATCATCAGCGCTAACATCAACGCTCTTCTCGACAAGGCAGAGGATCCTGTAAAGATGATCAACCAGTATCTTCTGACCGCCAGAGAGGACCTCGCAGAGGTCAAGAAGGAGACCACCGAGGTCATGGCCGAGGAGACCAGAGCACTGCGCAAGGTCAACAGCAACGCTGCTGAGGTAGCCAGATATGCAGAGCTTGCCAAGAAGGCTCTTACCGCCGGCAACGAAGGCGACGCAAAGGTCTTCATCGCAAAGAAGCAGGAACTGGAGAACACCGGAGCCGCTCTGCAGACCGCTTATGCCGCTGCTCATGAGAACGCTATCAAGATGCGTCAGCTCTACGACAAGCTTGCTTCCGACATCGCTCAGCTTGAGGCCCGCAAGGCTGGCATAGAGGCTAAGGTCTCCATCGCCAAGACTCAGCAGAAGGTCAACACCTACACTTCCAAGGGCGACAAGATCAACGAGGTCATGGGCGCATTCGAGAAGATGGAAGACAAGGCCAACAAGATGCTCGACGTTGCCAACGCAGCCGCAGAGCTCGAAGCCAGCGCTATCGACGAGGCACTTGCTCTCGAAGACAAGTACAAGGCAGGCGTTACCGCTTCCGTAGACGAAGAGCTGGACAAGCTCAAGAAGGAGCTCGGACTGTAATAGTTCGATAGTCTGAAAACACAAAGCGGCATCCGTAAGGGTGCCGCTTTTGCTTTGAGTTGCAACGCAGTCGCTTTCGAGAGCGTTTATGTGTGTTTTCGATGCTATATGAAGCGGTAGTCGAGACTTTTTCTAAGAACTGTCCGCGATGCCGTTAGGTACGAGCCGAGCGGATAACAGTTCTGAAAAAGGCTCAGCGTGAAACCGCGTAATCAGCAGAGAAAGCACACTAAACGCTTAAAGAAAGAATGCTTGTATCAACGATCAGATATACATCTCGATCGCCGAATGCAGGTTCTCGATGCGGACGAATCTGCCGCCCTCGGCTTTCTCTCCGTCCAGCGACCAGTCGACATCTTCGTCAGTCGCGAACACTATGTCCTTGGCCTTGAAGAACTCGAACATGTCTCCGGAGAAATCGTTGGACAGGACGCCCGTAACGATCTTGTTCGTATCGAAAAGGTTTTCCGGATACTTAACGAGTATGACTTCGAAAAGGCCGTCGTGAAGATCCACAAGGTTCTCGGAAAGCTTTACAAGCCCCGCGACGGAACGAGTGTTTGAAACGGAGCAGTAGATGTAGTCGCCGCTGAATTCCCGGCCGTCCGCTATTATGCGGGCGCTGTATTTCTTCATGTTGCCCAGCTGCTTGATGCCTTCCAGCAGATACGCCAGGTGGCCTATGGAATTCTTAAGCTCCTGAGGGGCGGTGTAGGACGCGGCGGAGAAGGCTCCGAAAGTGGCTATGTAGCTGAAGATGCGGTCGTCCCCGAACTTGCCGACGTCTATTCCGGTCCTCACGGATTTGAATATGTTGACTGCCGCGGCGGTCGGTATCGACGGGATCCCGAGCGTATTGGCGAAATCGTTGGTCGACCCGGCCGGAATGTATCCGAGCCCGACTCTGGAGCTCTTCTCGGAAGAAAGCAGTCCGGACATGACTTCGTTGAGAGTGCCGTCGCCTCCGCAGCACACTACGGCCTCGTAGCCGTTCCTGTACGCGTCCGCCGCGAGTTCTTTTGCGTGTCCGCGGTACTGCGTAAGTGCGGTGGTCACCAGACAATCGTTGTTGCTGAATACTTCTATGACGTCGAACAGTTCGCTGCGCATGCGCAGCTTGCCGGCGACTGGGTTTACTATAAGCAGAACGTTCTTCATTTTGTTCTCCATTCTTGTTTCTTGCTATTTATATTACCCCAAAGCGATGATAAAATACAGTTAAATCGTAATTACATCCATCCAGGAGATCGAAATGCGTTACATAGGAATAGACATAGGCGGTACCAACATCAAACTTGCGCTCGTGGATCTCGGCGGAGAAGAGCCCGCGATAGTCTCTAGGTCTTCTTTTAAGTTCGCTCACATGCCGGGTGACGAGCTCTGCGCGCGTATAAAGGAACACTCGGAAAAGCTCTGCGAAGAAGCGGGGACGGACATGTCGGCCATCGGCGGCATAGGTCTTAGCGTTCCCGGGAGCATAGATCAGACCGGTGAGATACTCCTCCACGCGTATAACATGGGTTATCACGGGGTCGCTCTTAAACGCCAGCTTGCGAAGCTTATCCCGGACACGGAGATAGAGATGCTGAACGACGCTAACGCCGCCGCTCTGGCTGAACTTTGCGCGGGATCGCTTAAGGGATGCAGGAACGCGCTGCTGCTTACCATAGGTACGGGAGTGGGTTCCGGACTGATACTGGACGGCAGGGTGTTCAACGGCGGACAGAACAGAGGATGCGAACTTGGTCATCTTCCGTACAGAAACGGCGGGGAGCCCTGCACCTGCGGGCAGACCGGATGTCTGGAGACCTACGTGTCCGCAACCCGCATAGCCAAACAGGGCAGGGAACTGATGGGAGAAAAGTACGCGGACGCCAAGGCCGTTCTGGACGCATCTGTGGAAGGAAACGATACGGCAAGATGCATAATCGCAGCTTACATAGACGATCTGGCCAACGTCATAGCCGGGCTTTGCTGCGCTTTCGACCCTGAAAGGATAGCTCTTGGCGGAGGCTTCAGCGCTGCGGGAGACGTTCTGTACGGGCCGCTTAACAGGCTCGTGGCAGAGCGGAACTTTTACAGAGTGCCTTACGATATAGTTCCTGCGAAGTTCCTTAACGACGCCGGAGTGATAGGCGCGGCGTATCAGGTCAAATTGACACGGCAGGAAAATGATACTAAAATATAAGGCATCTTGATGGATCAAGGTTTATAAGATCTAACGAATATAGATATAAGGAGCAGATCATGGAAGAAAAAAAAGGACTAGTAAAAGAATTTAAAGATTTCATAATGCGCGGGAACGTGCTGGACATGGCAGTAGGCGTTATCATCGCCACCGCGTTCGGCAAGATCACCACATCCCTGGTAAAGGACGTATTCATGCCCTTCATCAGCTGGATATTCGGCGCCAGAGACATGACGGCTCTGAACATCATAGTCAGGCCGGAAGTGGTCAACGAGGCCGGCGAAGTCGTAAAGGAAGCTATAGTGATAGGATTCGGTACTCTGCTGACCGCGATCATCGACTTCATACTTGTTGCTCTCGTGGTGTTCGCCATCGTCAAGGCTTTCAATAGGGCCAGGGAAAAGGCTGAAGCCAAGAAGAAGGCAGAGGAAGAAGCCGCTAAGGCGGCCGCGGCCGAGGAACCCGCTCCTCCCACACAGGAAGAGCTCCTCGCGGAGATCAGAGATCTTCTTAAGGCTTCCAAGTAACAGCGTCTTACGGAAAGGATCTTACAAATGGCTAAGTGTTTAAAATGCGGCGCCGAACTTAACGAAGGCGCCAGGTTCTGCAGAGAGTGCGGCGCCAAGGTCCCGGCCGAAGCTGTTACGGCAGAAGCGGCGGAGACCGTAAAGAGCGACATAGAGACTACCGCTCTCAGCCTCCGCGAACTTACGGACAAGATGATAGCGACCTACGTTTCCGGAATGAAGGATTACGAAGCATCGGTAGAAAAGATCAAGACCGAGGTGGCCGAAAAGACCGCGGAGCTTGAGGCGAAGCTCAGCGAGAAGGAGACCCTTCTGGAGGCAAAGACAAAAGAGCTCGCCGAGATCACGGAAAAGTTCTCCAAGCTTCAGGTGATAAACCAGCAGCTTCAGACAGAAAAATTCGACGCCCAGACAGCGGCGAACGACCTCAGGACCAAGCTGGCAGCCGTAGAGAAAGCAAAGGAATCCCTTATGGCTGCTCTTACCGCTCAGCAGGCCGCGAACGCGGTACCGCTGCAGTCAGCCGCCGAAACAGTCGCGGAAGCTGCCCAGGCTCCTGCTGCAGCCGTTGCCGACGCAGCCGCTGCTGCATCCGAAGCTGTGACTGAGACAGCGGAGAAGGCTGCCGAACCTGTTTCCACAGTGATAAACTTCGACTGATCGCGGAAAAGTAAAACAAAGCAAATGAAAAGCCCGGAGAGATTCTCCGGGCTTTTTGGTGCGGTATAATGGACTTGAACCATCACGGTGTTACCCATACGGCCCTCAACCGTACGCGTCTGCCAATTCCGCCAATACCGCAGGCAACGCAGTAATTTTAGCACAGGCACTTTACCTTGTAAAGCATTATTTTAACCCAGCGCATAAGTTTTTATGAGCCACAGTATAAGCAGCATCAGAGGGAAATACAGGTAGTAGATGACTTTGATCCACAGCTTGTTCGGGCCTCTTTCGCCGTTGTAGAACCAGGTCAGTATCACAGCAAGAAGGGCGAAGAATTTGTCCGGTACGCTGTAATAGAGGTCGTTGATAAGGATGTTAAGGTAATTGTCCGCAGTTATGTATACAACTATCGCGGCGAAGCATACAAGCTCCATCAGCCTTGTGTAAGTAACGTTGCTGGCCAGATAGAGTATGCACGCGATTATGATGCCGAAATCCGCAAGTTCCGTGTGCAGAGCCCTGCAGGCAAGCGTTCCCAGCCAGCAAAGCAGAAGCGCCGCCGCGAAGGTGACTATCATGTTCTTGACTCGCACCCTTATCAGATCCAGCGCGTTCATTACTATGAAGGCGATCAGCAGGGTGAGCATTATGCTCTGCTGCGAATTGTCCGATATCGTGCCGCAGAAGAGCAGGTCTCCCGGTACTTCCGCGATCAGAGCGAACACGACAAGTCTGCGGAGGTAAGCCCAGCGGTCCTGGCTGTGCTTGATACCCTCCACCATCAGGAACGCGAATATGGTGTACGAGAAATAAAACATGTAGGTCTTCCAGTCCACCTCGTGGTTTTCCGTAAAGACCTGTGCGCAGCCGACTGTCATGGCTACGAATGCTATTATTCTTAATGTAAAGGCGTTTAAGCCGGGTCTTCTATTAGTCTTTCTTTCCTTCATTACAGGATCATTATACCATTTTCACGGCATTTTGTCTTGGTTTCGTCGTCCCAGACAGCGGACTGGACTTCTCCTATGTGCGCGGAGCCCAGAAGAAGCATGCAGAGCCTACTCTGTCCTATGCCGCCGCCGATGGTGTACGGAAGCTCGCCCGCGAGCAGAGCTTTGTGATAGGGCAGTTCCTTCCTGTCTTCGCATCCGGAGATCTTAAGCTGTCTTTCCAGGCTTTCCGGGGAGACTCTTATTCCCATGCTGGATATCTCCAGAGCCTGACCGAGGATCTCGTTCCAGAAGAGTATGTCCGCGTTGAGTTCCCAGTCGTCGTAGTCCGGAGCGCGCATGTCGTGAGGCTTCCCGCTCTTAAGTGCGCCTCCTATGCGGAGGATGCAGGTGGTGTGATGGTCCTTCAGATATGCGTTCTCGCGTTCCTTGGAAGAAAGATCCGGATACATGTCTTCCAGCACCTGGGAGTCTATGAAGCTTACGTTGCGGTCCTTATAGGAAAGTTCGTAAAGGGCAGGGTAGTCTTTGCGGAGCTGCAGTTCGGTGTCGCATATGGCGTAAACGATGCGGCGGACGGTGTCCTTAAGAAAATCGATGTTCCTGTCAGCGATGCTTATGACCTTTTCCCAGTCCCACTGGTCCACGTAGACGGAGTGGATGTTGTCCAGATCTTCGTCGCGCCTTATGGCGTTCATGTCCGTGTAAAGACCGCGGCCTTCATAGAAATGGTAGTCTCTGAGTGCCTGTCTCTTCCACTTGGCGAGAGACTGGACGACCTGGCATACGCGGCCGTCTTCCTTGATATCGAACTCCACCTTGCGTTCTACTCCGTTCAGGTCGTCGTTAAGACCTGTACCTGCCTCCAGGAACAGCGGAGCGGAGACTCTGCTAAGGTTGAGCGCTTCGGAAAGCTTGCTCTCGAATATGTGATGTATCTTGCTTATGGCTTTCTGAAGGTCGTAGGAATCCAGTTTGGCCCTGTATCCTTCGGGAATGATTATGCTACTCATTGCTTGCTCTCCAGCTGTTCTATCGTCGCTATCTGCGCGCATACGGCGAACACTTCCATCGCCGGTACAAGTTCTTCTACGGGCGGGAAGGACGGCGCTATGCGCAGGTATCTGTCGTCAGGGTCTTTATGGTAGGGATGAGTGGCTCCGGGACCTGTCATCGTAACTCCGCATGCCTTAACAAGCTCGTTTATCCTTGTCGCGGTTCCGTCGTTCGCTATGAAGGTGATGAAGTATCCGCCCTTGGGTCTTGTCCATGTTCCGGCGCCTTTTCCTTCCAGTTCCCTGGAAAGAGTGTCGAATACGGCGTCGAACTTGGGTCTTAAGATCGCTGCGTGCTTTTTCATAACGTTTTCGACGCCGCCCTGGCTCTTAAGGAAGCGGACGTGGCGGAGCATGTTCATCTTATCCCAGCTTATCGTCTCGTATTTTACCTGGCTCTCCGTAAAGTCCACGTTTGCCTTGGACGCTCCGAAGAATCCTATACCGGAACCTGCCATCGTTATCTTCGACGTGGATCCGAACATGTAGACCATGTCCGGGTTTCCGGCTTTCTTGCACTCGTCCAGTATGTTAAGGAGCGGAACGTCCTCGTATATGGCATGGACCATGTAGGAGTTGTCCCAGAATATGCGGAAGTCGTTGGCGGCGGGCTTAAGCGCCGCAAGTTCCTTTACCACTCTGTCGGAGTAGGTTATTCCCAGGGGATTGGAGAACTTGGGAATGCACCACATGCCTTTTACGGTCGGGTCGCTCTCTACGTATTTCCTGATGGTATCCATGTCCGGACCTTCTTCGTTCGTAAGGACCTGGATCATCTCGATCCCGAAGAACTCGCACATGCCGAAATGCCGGTCGTAGCCCGGAACGGGGCATATGAACTTTATCTTGTCGTACTTGCCCCAGGGCTTTTCGGAACCCAGAACGCCTTTAAGCATGGCGCGGGCAAGACAGTCGTACATGAAGTTTATGGAAGAAGCGCCTACTACTATGGTCTCTTCGACCGTGGTGCCCAGAAGCGCTCCGAAGTATTCTCTTGCTTCGCGAAGTCCCAGAAGGGCTCCGTAGTTCCTGGCGTCCGTACCGTACATGTCGCGGCAGTCCGTGCCGGAGTTGATCATGTCCATCATGGGCATTATCATGTCCAGCTGCTGCGTGGAAGGATTGCCTCTTGCGATGTTGAGAGCCAGATCCATGTCTTTGTACTTCTGATATCTCTTCATAAGTTCGGACTTGGCGTCGGCAAGTTCCTGCCTGTTCATGCTCTGATAAGTTTTCATGGCAAACCTCCTTTAGATATAATATTTTCTTATTTTATCTTCTTGAAGATAAAAGAGCAAGTAATTATACTTTATTTATACAGAAAAACCACGGATGGGAAATAAATGTTCGAGTACGATACAAAAACGCTGGACATAAAGAAGATCGCCGATTCCGGCCAGACTTTCCGCATGACTCCGGTCCCGGATCTCAGTCTTAAGACGGGTCACGACATGTACAGGTGCGCGGCGGGGGACAGGGTATGCATTGCCGGCGGCGGGAGAGTCTTTTACCGCTCTCCTGAAGAGGACTGTCCGGAAAACGACGCTTTCTGGAAGCGTTACTTCGATCTCGATACGGATTACGAAGCGCTTATCGATTCGATCGATCCGGACGACGTATACCTTACAGCCGCGGCGGAATTCGGGCGCGGCATAAGGATACTGCGCCAGGATCCGTGGGAGATGCTGATAACGTTCATCATCTCGCAGCGCAGGAGCATACCGTCAATTAAGACCTGCGTGGAGGCTCTTTGCAGAAGATGGGGAAGACCCGTAGGAGACGGTCTTAACGCGTTTCCGACTCCGGAGGATCTTGCGTCCGCATCCCTAAGCGACCTTTCCGGATGTTCCCTGGGGTACCGCGCCGAATATGTATATCTTGCCGCACAGGGAGTAAGGAGCGGAGACGTGGATCTTTCCGCCATGGAAAAGATGACGGACTCTGGACTGTTCGCCGCGCTTACAGCGTTAAGGGGCGTAGGGCCGAAGGTAGCCAACTGCGTCAGCCTTTTCGGTTTCCACCGCATAGGCGCTTTCCCGATAGACGTATGGATAGACAGGGTGCTCAAGGAGCACTATCCGGACGGCTTCCCGATGGACAGATACGAGGGGTATGCCGGAGTGATGCAGCAGTACATGTTTTTTGCAGCCAGAAAGGCCTGAAGGAGGATATATGGATAAAGCAGTCAGAGTAGCAAGACGCAACTGCATGCTTACGCTTGCGTGCGCGCTTATCGTTCTGGTTTGCGTATGCGTAGGCGTTACAATGAACCTTACGACCATCTACGACGAGAATTTCGACCACATGGGAATAAGGACGTTCTGCATGTTCACTGTCAATTCAAACATACTGTGCGCCATCGGCATGTCGCTGCTGATATCGTACTGCGTCGACGGACTCAGAAAACACAACTTCCACGTTCCGAAATGGGCCATGGTCATCGTGTTCGCTGGCGTTACCTCCGTTACGCTTACGTTCCTGGTCTCGCTGTTCATTCTGGCGCCGGTCAAAGGATTCGTGCTCATATTCACCGGTTCGAGGTTCTTCCTCCACGGTCTGTGTCCCATTTTGGCAATAGTCTCGTTCTGCTTTTTCATGAGCGAGCAGAAGCTTATGTTCCTTTCCTCGCTGCTGGCCATGGTACCGGTAATGATCTATTCGTTCCTTTATATCATGATGGTCGCGGTAATAGGTGAGGAGCGCGGAGGCTGGAACGACTTCTACGGATTCATAGAGAGGTTCCCGATCTGGGTCCTCATAGTTGCGATAATTCCGCTTACTCTTCTGATAGCTACGGTGCTGCGCATCCTTCACAACCGTTCCTATGACAGACGCATTAAGATGGAGGCGGAATACTTCAACAAGATCTTCAAGGACGCGGACATCCACGAGATAGTATCGGCCATGGCATGGCTCCAGAAAAGCGTTTCGAAAGGCAAGGATATAGTAGTTCCCGGCAGGGTGATCTCCGTAATGGTCGAAAACAACAACGGAAACGTCTCCTGGGAAGAGTGCTGCCAGATATATCTTAAGGAATACCTGTCCAGAAGCCAGGCTCAGGATCTTACGAAGCTGTGGATATAGTTTCTAAGCGCCGGGCGGGATCGTTCAGGCTTCGCCTTTGGCTCGCCTTCACGTGACCCAACGTGGGTTCGAATCCCTTTTATTACATGCAAAACAAAAGAGCCACCCTCCGGGTGACTCCTTTGTTTTGGTGCGCCAGGCGGGATTCGAACCCACAACCTACTGATTCGTAGTCAGGCACTCTATCCGTTGAGCTACTAGCGCATGTGCGTTTCGGCACGCGAAAGATTATATATCAAGCTTTCTTAAAAGTAAAGGACAATTTAGACCCTTTAACGGTCTTGTTCATAATTCGCCGCTCAGCAGTTTGTTTATGATGTAAGCAACGCCGCACCGGTCGTGTGTAAGCGTTACGAAGTCCGCTTCGTCCTTAAGGATCTGCAGCGAATTGCCCATAGCTACGGATATTCCCGCAGCTCTCAGCATGGGCAGATCGTTCCCGCCGTCTCCGAACGCCATGGTATTATCTGTCGAAATGCCCAGGTAGTCCGTAAGTGCATTGAGCGCTGCGCCTTTGTTCGCATAGGCGTTGTTTATCTCCAGATTGTTTTTCAGCGAAGATGTGGCGATCAGGCCGGGAAAATTGTCGGCGATGTACCGTCCGGTATTCCTGAGTATCTCCAGATCGTGCGTAAATATCTGGATCTTCTGTATGTCCTTTCCGAGATCCGTAAGGAAGGTCCTGAGGTCGTCGACTGGTTCTCTCATGCTTCTGAGCGTCCTGCAGTATATGGGGTCCGGAAGATGATCCTCTATGCGGTCCAGGAAGCGTCTTTCCATGTAGCCTCTGCTCTGGACGTACGCGTCGTGAGCTATCCCCATATCCTCGAACATGTCGTTAAGATACAGGGCGGTGTCTAGAGGGATGTCGGATCCGTATATGACCGTGCCTTTACGCAGGTCAAGGACTTCCGCGCCGTTTATGGTGACAGCGTAGTGGATGAAATCCAGCTCCCTGACTATGTCCGGAATGCCCAGGTAAAAGCGTCCTGTGCAGGGTACGATCTCTATTCCTTTATTCGCGGCATTGCGGAGCGCGTCGCGGTTCTCGTCCGTAAGCCTCTTGTCGGTGGTCAGAAGAGTACCGTCCAGATCCAGGGCTATCAGTTTTATATCCATATTCTATACAAGTCTCCTTAAGAGAATGCCCACGAGCTCGCAGCAGGCGCCGTAATCGACACCGTCTTCCGTCTCAAGCAGTATGTAGCCGCTCTTTACGGACTGTTTGTTCTTCAGCTCCGATCCGTCTATACCAAGAGCTTTTAGATCGGCGAATCTAAGGCTTCCACGGCTGCCTGTCCTGAGCTTCAGAGCAATGTCCCCGGAGTTTCCGCAGCGCAGTTCGGCGTCGGTGTCGTAGAAAGCGGCGGGCGGGCAGGGCGGATAGGACTTTGCCTTGAGTTCCAGCTCGTTCGCGGTCAGCTTCATTTCGGAGGTGATCACTTTATGTACTGTCTCTCCGAGCAGACTGACGGATGCCAGCTTTATCATGAAGCCTTTTTCGAAGGCTATCCTGTCGTACGGGAGGAAAGACAAAGACTGCGTTATGGCGGCCAGCTGTCTTACGTCGTCACCGTTGTGCAGCAGGATAAGGTCTTTGGCTTCCTGTCTTTCCAGATTGACGTATTCTGAGTAGAGACGGATGCATTCGTCTCCGCCTATCATGTCCGTACGGCGTTCGTCAAGGCCCAGGGCACGCTCGACGGACTTCTGCGACAGGCTGGGCATCGACTGCGCCAGTGGCCAGTAGGACTTCAGCCATCTGTATATGTCGGCCTGCCTGACGGGCGGAAGTTCTTCCGCAAGCCCGTATTTCTTTGCCCGCGCAAGTACGAACGGCACGTCGAAGCTCTGGCCGTTGTAGGTGATCAGCACGTCGCAGTCTTCCATTTCCGAAAGTATCGCAGACACGGTAAGATGCTCGGCGGCCGAACCTTCGCTGAAGTACTGGCGAAGATCCGTTCCGTCGGGATCGATGAAACTGGCGGAGATGATCCTGTCCCTGGTCGGGTACAGACCGGTGGTCTCTATGTCGAAGACCTTGCATTTAAGTCCTTTTGCGTACGGGTCGTATCTCATGGCTCTCCTTTACCAGTTGATTATACATTAAAAACCCAAAAAACAAAACAAGCCGCGAATGCAGCCTGTTTTGCTCAAAAGGGGTATTGGGATTAGAGATTTTAGTAACCATCAGGGGTGATGTTACCAAGGACATATTAACAGACAAAAATAATCATTTCAATATTATTTTTTCAAAAATAAGATGAAAAACGTTAAAAAGTAATAGTTCAATAAACTAAGCCGACAAAAATAATAAATTTGTAATTTTTATTATTGAACTTGACAGAGCCTATAATCTATAATGATTAACATAAAACTTTATGATGTATTTCGAGGGCAAAATGAACTTCGTAGACAAATTTGAAGCATACATGGAAAAAGAGAGGGGAAGCTCCAGGAGCACCCTCAGCGCATACGTTGCGGACATCTGGGACTTTACAGATTTCCTTAAGGCAAGAGGCAAGGAGCCCGAAGACGCCGCCAACGCGGACGTAGCGGCTTACGTAATGGATCTTTCCGACAAGGGAAAGAGCCACGCGACCGTAAACAGACGCCTTGCGTCGCTCAGGGGCTTCTATAATTACCTGGTCTCCATCAGGGCCGTAACGTCCAATCCGACCACGGGCATAAAGAGCGCCAAGGTCGCGCGCAGAGAGCTGGAATTCCTTACTGTAGAGGAAGTGGAGCAGCTTCTGGACATTAAGGACGAGACAGCCGCCGGCAAGAGGGACAGAGCAATGCTGGAGCTCATGTACGCTACCGGCATAAGAGCTTCCGAAGCCTGCGCGGCTAACGTTTCCGACATAGACTTAAGGATAGGCTTCATATCCGTAAGATCCGCTGGCAAGCCCAGGATGGTGCCCATAGGAAGGCCCGCAAGAGCCGCTCTTAAGGATTACATACAGAACGCTCGTCCGGAGCTTCTGAAAAAGAAAGAAGATACAGGAGCGCTGTTCCTTAGCTACATAGGCGAAAGGCTCACCAGGCAGGGCGTATGGAAGATACTCAAACAGAGAGGCGACGAGGCCGGTCTTACCGACAGGCTCAGTCCGCAGATCCTGCGCAATTCCTTCGCTGCGCACATGGTCCAGAACGGCGCGGACATCAAGTCTCTGCAGGACATCCTCGGACACGAGGACATAACCGCCACCAGGATCTACATGAGCCTTACGAAGAACAGGATAATCGACGTTTACGACAAGGCTTTCCCGAGGGCGTAAGCGGCCGGAAAAAAGCGGCGGAAAAGTTTGAAAATTCCGCTTGCAAACAAAGAATGTCTATAATATAATACCAAAGTCGTATTTCGGGCGGTCCTCTGGCAGAGGCCGGAAACGAACGGTTTCCGGTGCAGGCTGTTAAGAACGTCAGGTCTTATAAAGGAGGATACGAAAATGGATCTTATACAATCTATCACAGAAGAGTACAAAAAGACTGACATTCCCGAATTCAGCGTAGGCGACACCGTAAGGGTCTCCATCAAGGTAAGGGAAGGAAACAAGGAGAGGATCCAGGTCTTCGAGGGCTTCGTGCTCAAGAGACAGAACGGCGGCATCTCCGAGACGTTCACAGTCAGAAAGCTCTCCTCCGGAGTAGGTGTGGAAAAGACTTTCCCGCTCCATTCTCCGAGGATAGAAAAGATCGAGCTCGTACGCAAGGGCGACGTAAGAAGAGCAAAGCTCAATTACATGAGAGAGCGTACAGGCAAGGCTGCCAGGATCAAGACCCTGGAA
>JAEEGL010306131.1_pt1 | contig 24381 bp, 23 predicted proteins | sample 9134231 | NCBI WGS metagenome assembly JAEEGL01 (sample SAMN16246548, study PRJNA631951) | gut metagenome | biome: gut microbiome; feature: rumen; material: fiber-attached | host: Bos | place: Iran: Karaj | collected 2018-10
CGCGTACCAGGCGTGCTTCTTCCTCACCACTGATGATTTCCACGTGGATGCCAGAAACGGCCTCCACTCTGTCGACTACTTCCTGCCTGTTGCCGGCATCACGTAGCGAGGCTGTGGCACAAGCACGCCACTGTTTTACCTTACAGGCAGCCATGATTAGACGGAATTGCTTCATAGCTTGGGCCAGGTCTTCGGTGCGTTCCTTGCTGATGTTTCCGTTAGCATATACATCCATGCCCAGTTGCATGGGAACGCGTGTCAGGTAGTCAAAACCCGGGCGTACTGTGGCATCGTAAGACTCTTTCAGACCTCCTTCAGTGCTCTTGATAAGCAGACGGCTGGCGTTGGAACCTATGTCTATGGCGGCAATGTTCATGGGAAATAGTTGCTATAAAAAACGTGCTGCCGTCAGGGCGGTAGCACGTTTAAATGTTCCACTTATTTGGATCGCAAGTACATGGCTCCTGTCACATCGGGCGTTGCTGTTTTACCATTGAGTTTATAGACGGCCTTGCGTGTGTAGTAGTAATTATTGCCAATCTTCATACCCTTGGCATCGGTCGTGTTGCGGGTAAAGGCATTGATTGTTCCGAAGTGGAAATACATGTCTTCCTCTGTCTTGAAGCAGATGGGACGCTTATTGTTGCTTATGCCGTTCTCAACGACGGTAAGCATATTTCCATTGACGGTCAGGTTAAATACAGGAGAACTGATGGAGTCGGTCACATCAGCGCAATAGGCGTTGATGGCTTTAGCTCCGTTTCCGTTCATAGTTACATTAATTGTGCCACCTAAAACACTGAGAAGGGCATCGGTTTTCAGACCGTCCATATCATCACCATCGAGTGTGATGTCGATATCACCGCCTTTGATGTGCATCTGGCCGTTGAGGGAGTCGAGCTGGTTGGTGGTGGCTTCCACTTGGATGCCGTCGCCACTTGCTCCGCTGATGTTTATCTTTCCGCCGTTCATCAGGAAGTATTGTCCCACGTGCATGCCGTCTTTTACGGCAGAAGTAATGTTGAGGGTACCAAACGATTTTCTGATTCTGGTGTATTCACCGCTCTTAAAGGCGTGCGCCGCATGGGCAGCAATGTTGAGTGTGCCTGCATCCTTGAACTCGGCGTGGCCTTTAATGCGCAGGCAAGCTTTTTGGTCGCCTCCCTCACCATTGTCACTAAGGGTATTGATTGTGCCGTCGGTTACACAGATATCAATGCGCTTGCCGTTTTGGAAATTGATGGCTGCGCTGTCAGGATTGTTCAATGTCAAACCGTTGAGACGCAATGTGCATTTATATACACCTTTCTGATAAAACGAGCCGTTGGAACTGTTGCCGCTGAGGGCGTAGATGGTTTCAGTGCTGTCTGTCTGGGTGGACTCGATGGCCACGTGGGCACCTTTGATGGTTGCTGTGGCGTGCTTGGCCACTTGTACGGGCATGAGCACTTGGGCCGTTGTGCCGCTGTAGGTAATGATGACACTGTCGGTGCGTATTTCGCCGTCGCGTACGACGATGCTGTCGATTTCGTCCAAGTTGAATGTAACGCCGTTAGCTGTGAGAGTTGTTGGCGTGTAGGTCATCTCACCTGCGGTGGAACTGTTGACGACAGTGATTACGCTACCTTTATATATATACAAACTCTGGGCTGACACGCTGACGAAAGCCAAGAGCGCGAGAAGTATGGTTGCTATTTTTTTCATGATAAAAGTCTTTTTCCGGGTTGTTGCTGTTACTTCATTGCTTTGATTACGGCAACGATGTCGGCAGAGTCGATGGCACCGTCATTGTTTACGTCAGCTTTGGTGTCGCCGTCGGGCATCTCTTTAATTACGGCAACGATGTCGGCACTGTCTACCGTGCCGTCGCGGTTCACGTCAGCGCGGTTTTCTGCCGGTCCAGTAGTAAACATCATCTTTGCCAGTTCACTGACATTGAATGTGGTGACTGTTGTGCCGGCTTGTGAGGCAGTCAGCACGCCGCCATTAAATGTCAACTTGAGCCCGCTGATGGCAAGGCTGCTCTGAGAGCCAGACGTACTGGTAAACGTGAGGTATTTGTAATCGTCAGCCGATGCTGTGGCGGCGATAAGTGCAAATCCGACAGTTGTGAATAGGCGTAAAACTTGTTTCATTGGTTTATAGGTTTCTTTTTTGTTGAACGTATATCTCAGAGAGGGTGCCATACAGGATGATTGACGCTTTCTTCGAGACTTTCGCGATGCAAAGTTAAACATTCCTATCTTTTTCCTTCTAATTTTCTCTCATTTCTTTTGTTACAATGGTGTTAAAAAAAACTATGCGAACAGATTCTTCCCGATATTGGAGCGAAAAATGTTGTATTGGAAAAAATAAATGCGTTTTCGGAAAAACGAAAACGCATTTAGAGAAAACGAAAACGCATTTGGTCAGGATGAAGTCGTATTTCTGTGAAGGGTGACGCCGTTTCTATTTCTTTGCCTTTGCTTTCTGGTTATTTGTGGTTCTTTCGTAAAACAAGAGTAGGCTGCTGCGCGGCTTGGATAGTTTGAGCAGAAGATTGTCATGGAGTGTGCTGCCACTGACTATGGTGTCTTTTTTGCTGTCAAGGTCTATGACGAGGTAATCGCGCGTCGCATCGATGGCTGAGAGGTGCACACTATAAGTGGAATCGGGACAGGCTGACCGTCGGAAGGCTACCACGTAGCCAGTGTGGTCGCTGGGGCGGTGGAGTTGGTAGGCCAGCCAGATGCTGTCGGATGTGAGGCTGTCTTCACCGCTTAAGGGGTAGTAGTCCTCATAATAATAGGGGCGGATGTCTGCGCACTCTTTCTGCACCTTCTGCATTTCAGTGTATGAGAGCTTTTTTTCGGTGAGTTTCCAGTTGAAAACAGCACTGCTGCCCATGCCTGAGCGGGAATCGAAGCGGTCGGTGGAGTAGATGCCTGTGCCGTGCTGCGGCAAAAAGTATTCTAACCCGTAAGTATGGCACTGGTAACCCACGGGCTCGCCGTAATGGTAGTCGGTGCGCCACAGGGGGGCGCTTCGCAGCACGGTTTCGTAGTCAATGCGCCTTCCGCCGCTGGCACAGTTATCAATGAGCAGGGTGGGGAAGCGGTTGAGCAGGTAATCCCAGTATTTGTACAGTCCTTCAATGTAGTGGTTTTCCGTAATGCCCTCGCGCCCCTCTTTGTCGTGGGTCTTCCAAATGTTTTCGGCATACATGTTGAAATCTTGGCGGTAGTAATCAATGTCGTTGTGTTCCAAAAAGTCGCCAATGTATTTGCAGAGGTAGTCCAAGGCGGCCGAGTCGGCCAAATAGTAGAGTTTGTTGCTGCTGGCATCGCCAAGCATCCATTGAGGATAGGAATTGTCCCATGCTGAACCTTTGTAAACGCGCTCCGGTTCAAACCATACCATAAATTTGGCTCCTGTTCGATGGACGGCCGTGGCTATGTCTTTCAGCCCACCGGGGAAGCGGCTTTCATCGGCCGACCAGTTACCCACGGTATTGTACCAACCTTTGCCTTCACGCCAGTTGTCGGCTTGCGTGTACCATCCTGCATCAAGCCAGAACGCATCTTGGATGAGCCCGAACAATTTGTTGCGCTGGATGATGGCTTTCGCAAAGTCTGTGGTGAGGCAGGTGTACTCTTGGCACGGCGATGGGTCGCCCCAATTGAAGTTGTTGAAGAATGGATAGAAGACGGGTTTTCCGTCGATGTGACGTGAATGGTGCTGTAGTAAGAAACGTCGGAACAGGTTATGCCCAGTCATACGGTTGTCGCTTTGCCAGAAGAGCAGGCACAGCGATGAGGAACGCACGCTCTCGCCTGGCAGCAGGTAGGTTCGCAGCCGCCAGATGCCAGTGGTAAGATGTAGCAGTCCTGCATTGTTCGTGATGTTGGAGAACCATGTTCCCGTCCACCCGACAGCTACTACAGCGCCCTGTTGTGAGGAAGGCGATTCCATATTAAAAAATGGAAATGCGGCATCACTGCTCCGGCCGCCCGAAGGACGCATGCGGAGGGTGTCGCCAGGATGTAACGTCTTGGTATGTGGGGCAAAATCGGCGCGTGTGGCTTCACTGCCGTTGGCATAGTAAATATTGAAATCTTTGTCTCTTGCAGACTTGAAAGCAATGTCACAGGTACGAACGTCGGCGATTTTTTCAGTATTCTTGTTGCTGATGTTGGTGAAACGGAGCACCCAGTCCACTGCACCGAAGTCGGTGTAGCCGTTTACATCGCATGTCACCTGCAAACCATCCTGTGTATTGGAATAGGTGAAACGGTAATGAAGAGTATTAGGGTCGGTTGCGGCAAGTTTTTCTGACTTGTACTGACATTTCTTTAGCCATTGTGCCGATGACTGCTTGCCGTATGTAAATGAAAAGGGTGGCGTTTGGCCTTTGGCAAAATGAGCTTCAATCCATTTATCAACACGGCCGGAGGGAAGGCCAAATGAAATGACACTCTGAGCCTGTGATACGGTGGCTGTGAGTATTGCCAAAGCTGCAATGAGTTTTTTCATGAGGATAATAATGGGCTGGATAACTTAAAAAAACAGCTCTGCCACGGAGCAGAGCTGTTTTCAATGGTGGCAAGGCTTTTTATTTTGTGAAAAGGCCTTTTATTTTGTATGACAGTTCAATGATATGCTCTCTGCCATCATCGTCATCATCGTTGCCGTTGCTATAGACGTAACCGACACTTAGATGTTGTCCTTTTTTAATTTTCCAATCTACTCCAGCACTCCAGCGTCGTTTGTCAGTGGAGAAACCATTGCTGAGATTGTTACTTATCTCAAAAGCAGCATAGGGATTGACGGGGCACTTGCGGATATTGTACTCCACTTGTAGCCGGCTGCGCAAGAAGTGGGTCGTCTTATGGCGCTTGCGGTCCATTTCGATTTCCGGATAGCCCTCTTGCAGCGTGTAGTCGTAAACGGGATTTCCATCAGCATCGGTCTCATACATGGCGTTTCCTTCATCATCAAACATGATTTCACCTTCGTCGTCAAGAATGTACTTTGGTTCACGGTTGAAGCGATATTTGTCCTGGCGAAGATAGGTATGGTTGAAGATGGTGGCTTGGTAGCGTTCACGCAGGGAGAAAGAGAAACGGCCGATATCCCATTTTCCTTTCAAGCTGAACGAGAAACGGTTTTTAGTGCGCCAGTACCCGTTGTCCACGTTGTAACCAATCCATTTGTCAGTTACATTTCCATCGTCGTCTTTTTGGAATTTGTCTTCGCATGTAGCATGAGAATAACTGTAGATAAAGTTATAGGCTCCTGCCACTTCAAGAAATGTTGTCAAGTCATAGCTAAGACCCAGACCGACATTCCAGCGGTCAACGCTCTTCCAATGGTTGTTAGCCCGAAAGCCTATGTTACCATCCAGTTTTAACCCGGTGGTTCCTAACTTTTGGGACGCAGCGGCCTCAGTCCACAATCCGAAATCGTCGGCTTGTGCGGGCAAAAGGGCGCATACTAATAGCAGCGCACTGAAAAGATAGCGAAATTTAATCATATTCTTTTGGCATTTTTACGAGGTCATCAGCTCCATTACTGCCTGTTCCCTTGTAAAAGACTTTAATGAGGGCCGTGTCGCGGAGGAAATCTACGGAGCCTATTTCCACGTTGACTACTTTAACGCCCAAGCGTTTTTCCAAGTCGGCAATCATTTCTTCACGGCGTTCGGGAACTATCAGCGCAATATTGTCGTATTTCACGAATTTGCATGAGAGTTGATTAACTAGCAGGTTGCTTTCACAGAGGGCTACTGCAAGTAGAAATACAGCGTTTGAAACCAACAATTCTACCAGGCTGACTTTGGCTGTCATTCCGTTTACTACACTAAGGGCCACTAGGAAGAACAGGTATGTCATTTCGCGAATTGGTACGGCTTCCGTGCGGTAGCGTAGGATTCCGAACACAGCAAAGAGTCCCAGGGCGGCGCCAATCTTCATCTTAGAGCCGTCCATTAGGTAGATAAGCATAAAGATGGCTACTGATAAGAGGATGAATGTGAAATAATAGTCACGGCGTTTACTCTTTCTATAATAGAAAAAATGGACGATAAGCCATACGACAATCATGTTGAGTCCAAAGCGCATCAACATAGTAACCAAGCCTTCAGTGTCAATCCATTCAACACCGGCCAAGATAGAGCAAACATTTTCGAGAATTGAGTTCAGTAGTATCATAATAAATTATTTAATTTCCTGTTATTAGTTCTTTTTGGCGATTTATTTTATTGATATACACGAGTCGCTTTTTCAGTAGATTGCGTTTGAGGGATGGATTGGTTGTGCATGAGCCGATAATGTATTTACTGTATCCGCTCGGATGAATGTGCAGCTCGGTCAGGATTTGTTTGATGGGTGAATAGACCATGCCGTCACGTTTCAACTCAATGATAACGAGATTGTCGGAGTCGGTTTTGACTTGAGTTTCGAAGTTGGTGTATTCGATGTCGAAGTCGATGGTCAGGCGCTCTGTCATACCTTTGTTTACTAAGGTGATGCGCTTAAAGTAATTTTGCAGGCATGGATGCAGGTCGTTCAAGTCAATGCCTGTATGCTTCATCAGGTATTCATCACCGCCGCTTTCTGTAATTTCTGTCTGAGACTTTACTTCAGTGCGTTTTTTCTTCGTTTTCCCGTGGTTATCCTTGCGCTTGATTTCCAAGAAGGTTAGTCCATTGGAGTCTTCGTATGTTCTTACACGCACTTTCATGCGTGGTTTGTGTCCGTTCTGGTGCATCACATAGAAGCCATGCTCGTCGAAATCCCAGTAGGTAGTGCGGTAGTGTGCAATGCGTTTCCCGTCGATTTCCTGTACGTAATAATCATTTTTTGCCTGCTCCAGTACCTTCAGCAGTCCCATCTTGTTGGTCAGGAACTTGGTGTCTGTACGGTTCATTAAGCGTATCTTGCCCATCTCGTCCAGCGTGATGGGTGGCATTTCGCTCATGGCATCTAATAATATGCGGTCAATATTTTCGATAAGGATTTACATTTTTGTTTTGCGTTGCCAAAGTTAACGCAAAATCTCAGCATATCCAATGTTTTTCCTGTTTTTTTCAGTTAAACAAACAAAAACGGGGGGCAAATGCTTGGCATTTGCCCCCCGTTAGTATCATTTTTGCTATATATTAGGCTTCTTTGTTCAAGTTGATGCGGCGTTCCTTGATGCGGGCTTTCTTACCCGTGAGGTCGCGCAGATAGTACAACTTAGCGCGGCGCACCTTGCCGTATTTGTCAATCTTGATGCTGTCGATGTTCGGTGAATTAAGCGGGAAAATGCGTTCTACACCTACCGTGCCTGACATTTTGCGGACGGTGAAGCGACGTTGGTCCCCATGTCCGGAGATGCGGATAACTACACCGCGGAACACCTGGATACGTTCCTTGTTACCTTCAATAATTTTGTAAGCTACACTGATGGTGTCGCCCGGACGGAAGTCGGGAAACTCCGGTGTCTTGTTGAATGCCTGTTCGGCCACTTTGATTAAATCTTCCATTTTCTTGGAGCTTTTATTTATTGTACTTAATTCCGCGCAACATAACAGGGAACTCTGCATCCTGCCAGCGATTACGCGAAAAGCGGTGCAAAATTACAAATCTTTTTTGAAATTTCCAAACTTCGCGTGTGACTTTTTTGTCTCTTTTTCTTCGGACGGGATAGAAAAGCGAACCGAGAGCGGATATGGTTTGCACGAAAACGGATTTAGAACGGACGAAAACGGATTTGCTCATGCCCAACCGTCGTGTGTCTTTTCACCGGTTGCGATGGTTTCAATCTTTTCGGCGGAGCGACTTAAGTAGATCTTTTCTTTCGTCAGTGATGCGATAGCTTTCGACGGCTTTCTGTATGGTTTTGCGGTGTACCCACGGGTCGAGGCGGCCTTCGGTGAGGTAGGGAAGGGCGGCTTCCCATTGCTTTGCCAGGGCCGTGGCGAAGTACCAGGCTTGCATCATCCTTATATAATATGAGTCACTGTGGATAGCAGTCACGCGGGCCGGATAGCAGGTGTTGAAATCATTATCCAGAAAATGAGCCAGTAGCGTGCCGATGGCGAAACGGACCGTATATTCGTGGCGGCTGTTGAGCCATCGGTCAATGTAAGGTATGAGATCTTTGTGATGTTTTTTGAAGATAGCAGGTGACAGTTGGTCACACGTCGCCCAGTTGTCAATATGGGGAAGAAAGCGCTCTACAGCATCTATACAGGTTTCAAATGGCTTAAGTCCGGCGATGATGAATGCGTGAAGCTGGTTTTCGTCAAACCAGGTATGCGGCAATTGGGAAATAAACAGTTCTGCTTCAGCAGTGCCGCAGAGTCGCTTGGCCAGTTGGCGCAAAGCCGGTGTGCGTACTCCGATGATGCGGTCGGGCGCAACCGTGGGGATTAGCTTGGCCTGAAAGTTGCCGTATGAAGCATCGCGCAGGGAGCGTAGTTGCTTGAGAATGGTGTCTCCCATTAAATATCAGTTGTCTGACTGTTTGACCTTACGTTTCCGTTCGAGCCAGCGCAGGATGAAGTTGAAAGCCTCCATGCCAATGAGGACAAGCGTTGTGGCGGCAGCAGCGAGCAAATACATGCCGCCTCCACATGCCAGACCTATGGCGGCTGTCACCCATACGCCGGAGGCCGTGGTGAGACCTCGTACCACGTTTTCTCTCCGTTGGAAGATGATGGTACCGGCACCGATAAAGCCAATGCCCGACACCACTTGGGCTGCAATGCGCGAGACATCCCAGCGCTGGGCTTCCGAGAGGCTGAGTTCACTGAAACCGTAGGCGGAAACTATCATGAATAGCGCTGAACCGAGAGCCACGAGGAAGTGTGTGCGCAGTCCGGCTACCTTGGCGCGGTATTCGCGCTCCAAACCGATGAGACCGCCAAGCATGGCGGCAACGAAAATACGTAAAATAAATTCCCAAGTCATTTCCATAGTGCAAATGTGACAATTTTGAACGAAATACCCAAAGGAAAAACTAAGTTTTTTCAGATAAATCTTAATTTGAGAGGTATCGACGACTGCTTAAAATTCTGCGGGCAGAATCATGATGATGTTGCCCGCAGGAAAAAGATTGTTGAGATTGGTTTATGGCGTGTCATCTTTCACTTCTTCATAGTCCACATACTCACCTTCGCCGTCGGATATGATGTCATTTTTCTGTTCTGGCTGTTTTTGTGCCTGAGATGTTTGCTGCTGGCTTCTTGTCGAAGTCTGTTGGCGGGCCTGGTCGTTGCGTAAAGTGTTGGATATAATCTTTAGAGGCTTCCATAGGAGCCACAGAAGGATTAGCAGAAGTATAAAGGAAGTTAAACTCATGGCTATTTGTTCTTAGGTTGGTGCTGTGTGAAGAGTGAAAGAATGACATACCACACGATGACAGCGGCTATGCCTGGCACGCCGAGGCATACAATGAGGGCGAGTGACGTGATGAGAAATACATAGCGGACTGTATTGTCGTGCAGGTTGAAATTCTTGAATTTTAGGGCAAACATCGGGATTTCTGCCACCAACAGCCAGCAACTGATGAGGATGCCGGCGAGCACAGCCCAGCAGATGCCGGCAGGCAGGTCTTCCATCCGGTCGAGCCCAACGATGAGTGAAGCCCAGAACAGGGCGTTGGCGGGAGTAGGCAGGCCGATGAATGAGCTTGTCTGGCGTTCGTCAAGATTGAACTTGGCCAATCGTAGGGCTGAAAAGGCCACCATCAGGAACGGGAATATGCTTAGGGGAAAATGGCATGTGTTGAGATAGGCCCATACGATGGCGGCAGGAGCCATGCCGAACGTTATGACATCGGCAAGCGAATCGAGTTCCTTGCCTATGGGCGATGACACGTGGAGCATGCGTGCAGCGAAGCCGTCAAAGAAATCAAATACTGCACCTATTATAATATATAGCAAGGCCAGCTTGAAGTCACCGCTGTTGATGGCCGTCAGTGTGGCGCCGCAACCTGACAATAGGTTGCAACAGGTGAGGGTGTTTGGAATAGAGCGTACGATATAAGACGCCATCTTTAGTATTTAAGTTTGGCAATGATTGTGTTGTTGCCTACAGTGGTCTGTCCGCGGCTGATACAGAGTTCAGAACTTAGAGGCAGATAGACATCGACACGTGAGCCGAATTTGATGAATCCCAGGTGCTCATCAATATAGCACTCCTCGTCGGCCCGGGCATAAGTCACGATGCGGCGGGCCATGGCACCGGCTATTTGGCGTACCAATACTTCCTGGCCTTCGGGAGTGTTTATGACGATGGTGGAACGCTCGTTTTCTACGCTTGCCTTAGGCAGGAATGCCTTGTGGTAGTTTCCACGTTCGTGTTTAACGAGGGTTACGTAGCCGTCGACGGGGAACCAGTTGGCGTGTACATTGAGCGGTGACATGAAAATGGAAATCATGAGGCGCCGGTCATGGAAGTATTCGTTCTCTTCCACTTCTTCAACTACGACCACCTTACCGTCGGCAGGCGCTACAACAATGCCTTCCGTGTCATGGCCGAAAATGCGGATGGGGCAACGGAAGAAGTTGACGAGGATAGCATATGTGACAATGGCGAGAGCCAGCAAAATATAGAACGGCACTGTCAGTCTGAATACGAAGTAGGCTATGGCACAGAGGCCGGCTAGCACGATGGCGCTGACGACAAGCGTCGGCGTTCCCTCGTGGTGGATACGGATCTTCTTCAGTTTTTTTATGTTCTTTATTTTGTTAATGGCATTCATCTTTTGCCACGTTTTTACTATTTAATCTGCAAAGATAGGCCAAAACGTTGGAAACGCAAAATAAAAAACTGACTTTTTGTTTTATTGGAGCTCTGTTGGGGACGAAAAAGATGTTTTGTATTTTTACATCGTAGCTTTTGTACAAACTATCTCCGTTTTTGTCATGACTAAATCCGATTTAGAAATGTCTAACTCCGTTTTCGTATTTCTTTTGAACAGGTCGGAGCGCCTGTCGGTTCTATTCGTTTTCCGGGAAAAATGCATATGTCAGCCAAGGAAGCCGTTGGAGGAAATGAAATGAATTTTTCTTGAAACTTCGTGGATTTTCTCTTGCTGTTGCGCCTGCTTTTTGTTAACTTTGTACACCTGTACACATTGGAAATAATATGCAAGATTTCGTACATCTACACGTTCATACACAGTATTCTATACTCGACGGTCAATGCAGCGTGAAGCGCTTGGTGGACAAGGCTGTCAAGGACGGCATGCGCGGCATGGCCATTACCGATCATGGCAATATGATGGGTATAAAGGAGTACTTCAATTATGTGAATCACATCAAGGGCGCGGCCAAAGACGACCTGAAACAACTGGAGGCTCACCGTGCAGCCATTGCAGACGGAAGTTATAAGCCAGACCCGAAGAAAAAAGAGGAAGTGCCTGACGTGGGAAAAAGTCAAGAGGAGTTGCTCGCGGCATGTGATGAAAAAATGGAATTGGCGCGCCGCAAACTGCGTTTCAAACCTATTTTCGGTTGTGAAATGTATGTAGCCCGGCGCGGCATGTCGCATCGGGAACGCCGTGAAGACCAGTCGGGTTGGCATCTGGTGGTATTGGCCAAGAATGAGAAAGGTTACCACAATCTGATTAAATTGGTCAGTGACGCGTGGACCGACGGATTCTACATGAGGCCCCGTACCGACCACACGCAGTTGGAGAAATATCATGAGGGTCTCATAGTCAGCTCGGCATGCCTCGGAGGCGAGATACCAAAACACATCATTGCCGATGACCTAGAGGCAGCCCGGCGCAGTGTGGAATGGTTCAAACGTGTCTTTGGCGATGACTTCTATCTGGAGTTGCAACGTCATGAAGTGAAAAACCCTTCACAGCGGGCCAACCGCGAAACATATCCCCTGCAAGTGAGAGTGAACAAAGTGTTGCTGGAATTGGCTGAATCGTATCATGTGAAGTTGGTGTGCACCAACGACTGCCATTTTGTGGATGCTGAAAATGCCGAAGCCCATGACCGACTGATATGTCTGTCAACGGGTAAGGATTTGGACGACCCTAAGCGAATGCTCTATACCAAGCAGGAGTGGTTCAAAACGCGAGAAGAGATGAATGAACTTTTCTCCGATGTTCCCGAAGCGCTGAGCAACACATGCGAAATCTGTGACAAAGTTGAAGAATATTCGATAGACCATGCACCTATCATGCCGACGTTTGCTATCCCAGAATCGTTTGGTACGGAGGAAGAATACCGTAAGAAGTATTCTGAACAAGATCTCTTCGACGAGTTTACCCGTGACGAGAACGGACAGGTGGTGTGTGACGAGGCCGAAGGCAAGAAAAAAATAGAAAAGTTAGGTGGCTATGACCACCTTTACCGCATAAAATTGGAGGCCGATTATCTGAAGGAATTGACCTATGCGGGTGCACGGAAACGTTATGGAGACCCAGTGCCAGCCGACATTGACGATCGTCTGCGTTTCGAACTTCATGTGATGAAAACGATGGGTTTCCCGGGCTACTTCCTGATTGTCCAAGATTACATAGCCGCAGCACGCAATGAACTGAACGTGTCGGTAGGGCCGGGACGTGGCTCTGCAGCTGGCAGCGCCGTGGCATATTGCCTGGGTATTACCCAAATTGACCCGATTAAGTATGACCTGCTGTTTGAACGCTTCCTGAATCCAGACCGTATCTCTTTGCCTGATATTGATGTGGACTTCGACGACGATGGCCGCGGCCGCGTGCTCGACTGGGTAACTAAGAAATATGGCGCAAAGAAGGTGGCACATATTATAACTTATTCTACAATGGCAACAAAGTCGTCCATAAAGGATGTGGCCCGTGTGGAAAAATTGCCGCTTGCAGCCAGCAACGAATTGGTCAAATTGATTCCCGACCGTTTGCCAGAAGGTCCTGATGGTAAAACACCAAAAATGAATTTAACCAATGTGATTGCCGCTGTGCCCGAATTACAAGCAGCTGAAAAGTCAGAAAATCCGCTTCTGAGTGAAACAATTCGCTATGCGCGTATGCTTGAAGGCAATGTTCGGGGTACAGGTGTTCATGCCTGTGGCATTATAATATGTAGGGACAATATCAGTGACTGGGTACCAGTGAGCACCGCAGAGGACAAGGCGACAGGTGAGAAAATGATATGTACTCAGTATGAAGGTCAGGTCATCGAAGAAACCGGGCTTATCAAAATGGACTTTTTGGGCCTCAAGAACCTGTCAATTATCCGTGACGCCGTTGAGAACATCAAATTGAGTGTAGGAATGGAAGTGGATGTGGATAATCTGGACATCAATGACCCTGCCACATATCAGTTGTTTTGTGACGGGCGCACGATAGGTACCTTCCAGTTTGAATCAGTTGGTATGCAAAAATATTTGCGCGAGTTGCAGCCTTCAGTTTTTGAAGATCTGATAGCCATGAACGCCCTCTACCGTCCCGGTCCCATGCAATATATTCCCAGTTTCATCAAGCGTAAGCATGGTGCTGAAACTATAGATTACGACTTACCGTGCATGGAGAAATACCTGAAGGAAACCTATGGCAAAACCGTATACCAGGAGCAGGTGATGCTACTTTCGCGCGAAATAGCCAACTTTACGCGTGGTGAGAGTGATATTCTGCGAAAGGCTATGGGTAAGAAGCAACTCGAAAAGATGAAACACCTGTATGAAAAATTTATAAAGGGTGGGCAGAAAAATGGCTACTCCCGCCAAAAATTAGATAAGGTGTGGAAGGATTGGGAGGCCTTTGCCTCGTATGCTTTTAACAAGAGTCACGCCACTTGCTATTCATGGGTGGCATATCAGACGGCCTACTTGAAGGCTAACTTCCCAGCGCAGTATATGGCAGCTGCGATGAGCCGAAGTCTTGCAGATACCACCGAAATAGCCAAATACATGGATGACTGCCGATCCATGAACATAGACACATTGGGGCCAGATATCAATGAGAGTCGTATTAAGTTTAGTGTTAACAATATGAACAATATACGTTACGGGTTAGGTGCCATTAAAGGTATCGGCGTATCGGCAGCAGACAGTATTGTGAAGGAACGCGATGCCCACGGTCTCTTCTCTGATATCTATAATGTGATGGAACGCGTGGACCTCACAATGTGCAATTCCCGCGTGTTGCAGAATCTGGTGCTTGCAGGAGCTTTTGACAGTTTCAATATCCGACGTGAGCAGTTCTTTGAAGTGAATGCTAAGGGCGAATCGTTTATTGAACAGCTCGTCCGTTACGGACAGACATATCAGCAGGATAAACAAGAGAACACTAATATGTTGTTTGGTGGTGACGATGTCGCTTTCCAGATTAGCAAACCTCCTGTTCCCGAAATGACGGTTGCTTGGACTGATTTGGAACGGCTTGACAAGGAACGTGACCTGATTGGTCATTATCTCTCAGCTCATCCACTGGATGAATACAGTGAGGTGTTGGAACGAGTATGTAAGCCCTGTGAGTATTTAAACGATGTCTCCTTATTGGATGAAGGGAAAATCTCGGTGGGTGGCATTGTCATAGAAGTGAAAGAAAGCATTACTAAAAATGGTGATCCATGTGGTTTTGTCACTTTAGAGGATTTCAAAGGCAAAGGAGAACTTAAAATGTTCAAGACCGATTGGTTACATTATCGCAATTTCTTTGTAAAAGGTTCTGCATTGTTCATAACAGGCAACGTGCAGAAGCATAAGTATATTCCAAACCGAAAAGAGTTTGTTATTGAAGAAGTGATGCTTCTAAATGAAGCAAAGAGTAATGTACTGCAGAAACTGACGATTCATGTGGATTTGAGTTCGCTGGATGTTGCCACAGGCAAGGACTTGTCAGAAACCCTAAAAAAACATGTAGGTGAAACTCCCGTTCATTTGTTGGTTACAGACCTAGAGGCCGGGCACCGTGTGGAACTTAAGTCTGCAACAGTCAAAGTCAATGTGTGCCGTGAACTGATGAGACAACTCTACCAGTGTGGAGTGAAAGTAACAGTTAATGATTAAATAAATCACCATCATATTTATTGAAAGATTGTTGGAAAAAAAGAGAGAAAAGACAAAAAATCTTTGTTACTTTGCATATTGATTACAATGGCATAGTTTTTGCCAAAATCAGAAAGAGTAAATGATAAAAACAAAAGGAATAAACAAATGGAAGTAATAATTACCGACCAGAACATTGCGGAGTATTTAGCGCAAGACAAACCGTTAGTGATTGATTTCTGGGCCACATGGTGCGGCCCATGCCGTAAGATGGCTCCCGTAGTTGAGGCTATGGCCGAAAAATATGCCGACAAAGTTGTTGTGGGAAAGTGTGATGTAGATGATTGTGCTGACATTCCAGCACAGTATGGTATCCGTAACATCCCTACGATCCTTTATATTAAAGGTGGCCAAGTGGTTGCTAAAACCGTTGGTGCTGTACCGGCATCAGAGGTAGAGGCAAATATTGAAGCCCTATTGTAAAAACATGGCTTGGATTGACGATCTTCTGAAGCAGGACGAAGTGAATGATGCGCGTGAAAAAGTTTATATCCGCGAACATCTCGAAGGTGAGCAGAACGCCCGCCTCTCTGATGACAATCTGCAGTTTATGCTCGATGCCATTGCGGAATACTATGCCACTAGCCAAGTGCTCGACCAAAAGCCAGATCAGAATGGCGAGATAACGGTTCATGGAGAAGATATAGTCGCCTTCATAATTCAAAAAAACCGAGATGAGGCCTGTTTGCCCTTAGCAACAGAAGACATTATGGACATTGTTGCTCTTGACATGGAGTATGATGACATTTAAATTGTTCTTTTGTGCAGAGTTTAAAGACTGAAACAAAAACCGAATAACTATGTTTGATGTTAAGAATTGTTTGAACGAGTGCGAAGAGAAAATGGAGATGGCTGCCATGTATCTTGATGACGAACTGGCGCATATCCGTGCAGGAAAAGCCAATGTGCATATCCTGGACAACATCCGTGTGAACTCTTATGGCACTATGGTCCCTCTTAACAATGTGTCGGCCATTACAACTCCTGATGCCCGTACCATTGCCATTAAACCCTGGGACAAGTCTATGTTCAAGTTGATTGAGAAAGCCATTATGGATTCTGAAGTAGGTATCACTCCGGAGAATAACGGCGAAATTATCCGTTTGGCCATTCCAGTGCTCACTGAAGAACGTCGTAAACAACTTACAAAACAGTGTAGCAAAGAAGCCGAGTCGGCCAAAATCAGTGTACGCAATGTACGTCGTGAAGGAATAGAGAAACTCAAAAAAGCCGTTAAGGACGGATTGAGTGAAGACCTGGAAAAGGATGCCGAAGGCGACCTTCAGAAACTTCATGACAAGTATATCAAGCGCATTGATGAAATCCTGGCCAAGAAGGAAAAGGAAATCATGACTGTTTAAAGAGAATTGAGAATTGGAAAAAACGTTCCAGTTCTCATTTTTTTTATTTGACCATTGAAAGGCTTAGTCATTAAAAACACGGGCAGTTGGTATATCGTGCGCGGTGACGACGGACGTGAGATTCCCTGCAAGATAAAAGGTAACTTCCGTCTACGTGGCATCCGCAGCACTAATCCTATTGCAGTGGGAGATCGTGTGGAATTTCTCACCAATCAAGAGGGAACGGCATTCATTACTGAAATAGAAGACCGGCGCAATTACATCATTCGTAAGGCATCCAACCTCTCCAAGCAAAGCCATATCCTCGCCGCAAACGTTGATCAGGTCATCCTTTTCATTACCCTTCGTCAACCTGAGACATCCACCACTTTCATAGACCGTTTTCTGGCCTCTGCCGAGGCCTATCGTATTCCTGTTGTCCTGCTGTTTAACAAGTGCGACCTTTTTGATGACAGCGATCGTTCTATCGTTGAAACCCTCAAAACGATTTATGAACCTATGGGCTACCGCTGTTTCGTTACATCGGTTACCAGAGGTATTGGTTTAGATGCCGTTCCTCTATTGCTTGAACAGCGTGTAACTTTATTGGCAGGACATTCCGGTGTGGGCAAAAGTGCTTTTATTAACCGGTTCGTTCCCGGAGCCGATGCTCGTACGTCTGAGGTCTCAGAGGCCCATCAGGCCGGCATGCATACCACCACGTTCAGCGAGCTCTATACCTTGCCCACGGGCGGGGGCTCACTCATCGATATTCCCGGAGTGAAAGGTTTCGGTACCTTCGATTTTGAGCCCACCGAGGTATCCCACTATTTCCGCGACATTTTTGAAATTGGTCATCAGTGCCGTTTTTCCGACTGTCTCCACCAGAATGAACCTGGTTGCGCTGTCCGGGCAGCCCTCGACGAAGGTCGTCTGGCTGCCAGCCGTTACGATTCTTACGTCAGTATGCTCGGTGACAAAGATGAGTCGAAATATCGCGAAGCCTTTTAAATTACATGTAAATATTTTTTATCATAATATTTGCCGCTTTGTAAAACGTTGATTATCTGGCGATGTTACATCTGATGATTTAGAAGCGGCGTCTCAAAATTTTGAGACGCCGCTTCTATTTGATGAAACGCCGTTTTTGGAGGTCAAAAAACGACCTCTGTCTGGGATTTGTTATAAAAAATTGGAATTTTTTTGAGCATTTCTGCCCATGATGAAATGGTGTGGTATCCTCAGTAATGAATACTCAAAGGATAAGAGAGGACTTTACTCGAAATAGAGGGTGAGGATAATCATGTTCATGCTGGCGCGGTCGATAGATTTGGTGTAAATCTCCATCGTTTTGTCCTGAAGGTCTTTGCGGTTCTTTTCAAGGATATCGTTAAGGCCGAAGCAAAACTTGATTTCTGGTATCAGTTTGAAGAACGGCAGATAATAGTCGCAACCGAAACCTACCTCGAGACAAGCGTTGAACGGCTTCAACTTAAGGTAATTGTTGTCCTTCGTGGTGAGATCGTACATCAGGTTGACGCCGGCGGTGAGGTAGGGCCGATAGTTATTCCAACGGGGGGCACTGAACTTGACGTCGAGAGGTACGGAGATATACGTCGATTTGATATCTTGGTAAACGCGGTCTTCTGTGGTCTGATCGCGGAAGGTAACGTGCTTGTTCCCAAAGTGCATGGTGGGCTGGGCACGCAGGGCGAAGTGGTTGGTCAATCGCCATTCGCCGAGCACGCCGACGGTGAAACTCGGCGACATCTGGTCGTTAGAGGCGAACCACTGGCGGCCGGTTTCTGGGTCAACGAGTCCATTGTTCTTCAGGTGCAGGTTCTCCTGATGCAGGCCTATCATGAAACCATAGTGAAACTTACGCAAGTCGATATAAGGGCGGTTCTGCAGTTTTTCTCCCTGGGCCAATACGGCTACGCACACTACAAAGCATAGCGCGGTAAGCGTTAGGCGACGCCAAACGGCAGAAATGGTTCCATATTTAGTTCTCATATGTTAGAATAACGATGAAAAGGCCCTTTTAGTGTTTTTTCTAAGAAAAAAGTGCGGTTTCTTGCTGTTGGTTTGACAGGAATGCTTAACTTTGCATCGGTTTAACAAAAAAATTTAATTGGAATATGGCTTACGTAATTGGTGACGATTGTGTTGCTTGTGGTTCTTGCATTGGCGAGTGCCCCGCCGGCGCTATCAGCGAAGGTGAAAAGTATGTGATTGACCCTGATGCCTGCATGGATTGCGGCACATGTGCTGACGTTTGTCCGTCGGGCGCTATTGCACCGGGCGAATAACATCGTTACATAGTTAGAAAGAATTATGAAGCCGGACGCTTAGCGCCCGGCTTTTTCATTATTCCGACAAACGGTTTAAGCAAGCTTAGCCAAAACCGTCTTGATGCGGCTCATGGCTTCGCGGATGTTATCGTCGCTGGTGGCATAACTCATGCGGAAACATTCAGGGCTGCCGAAAGCATCGCCTCCGACCGTAGCCACATGGCCCTCCTCAAGCAGATACATGGCGAAATCGGTGCTGTTGTTTATGGTCCGGCCATTGTAACTCTTTCCGAAATAAGCACTGCACTTGGGGAAGAGGTAGAACGCGCCGTGGGGCTCATTGACCTCCAGACCGGGTATTTCGCGGGCCAATCTTACAATAAGATTTTTGCGGCGTTCAAAAGCCTGGCGCATGTCTTCCACACACTGCTGGTCTCCTGAGAAGGCTGCTGTTGCGGCTATCTGGCTGACTGAGCATGGGCCGCTGGTATATTGTCCCTGCAATTTATTGCAACCCTTGACGATCCATTCTGGGGCTGCAATGAAACCAATACGCCAGCCGGTCATGGCATAGGCCTTTGACACACCATTGATAACAACCGTGCGGTCCTTCATGTCTGGAATCTGTGCAATGCTGGCATGTTTGCCCACATAGTTGATGTGCTCGTAGATTTCATCGGCAATGACGATGACACGCTCGTGGCGACGCAGCACTGTGGCCAGACCTTCCAGCTCCTCAGCACTATATACGGCGCCCGTCGGGTTGCTTGGTGAACACAGGATGAGAGCACGCGTTTTGGGTGTGATGGCCGCTTCTAACTGTTCGGGCGTAATCTTGAAATCTTGCTCAATGGTAGCTTCAATAAATACAGGAGTGCCATCGGCGAGAATAACCATTTGAGGGTAGCTTACCCAGTAGGGGGCGGGTACGATGACTTCGTCGCCTTCATTGACGAGAGCCATAATTGTGTTGCAAACACTCTGTTTGGCACCGTTTGAGCACAGGATCTGGTTTGCGGAATAGTCAAGTCCGTTCTCGCGTTTCAGTTTCTGTACAATGGCTTCACGCAGCACGGGATAGCCCGGCACGGGAGAGTAGCGTGAGTAATTGTCGTCAATGGCCTGGTGAGCTGCCTGTTTAATGGCATCCGGGGTATTGAAGTCGGGTTCGCCGACACTCATGTTAATAATATCAATGCCCTGAGCCTTCAATTCGGCACTCTTCTGTGACATGGCCAGGGTGGCCGACGGCTGTAGGCGGTTAAGACGGTTGGATAATTGTTCCATAGGTATATTTGTTTAGTTTTTAATGCTATTCGCGGCCCCGCCCAAGAAATCTGAGCAAGTAGAGGAACAGGTTGACGAAGTCCAGATAGAGTGTCAGGCTGCCCAGAAGGGCCAACTTCTGCGTTTGGTCGTCAACTGCATAGCTGTTGGCCAGGAACATCCGTTTGATTTTTTGTGTATCATAGGCGGTAAGTCCCACGAAGATGAGTACGCCAATGCAACTTATAATGAGATCAAGGGTGCTGTTGCCCATAAACATGTTGACCACTGCAGCGATGATGAGCCCAATGAGCGCCATGAGCAAGAAACGCCCCCATGAGGTTAAATCGTTTTCGGTGAAGTAGCCGTAGAAACTCATTGCGGCAAAAGTGCCTGCGGTGACGAAGAAGGTGGTGGCGATGGACGTGTCGGTGTATGCCAGAAATATGAACGACATGGTTAGCCCGTTCAGTATGGAGTAGGCTATAAAGAGCATTCCTGCCGTCATGAAGCTCAAGCGGTTGATGGCAGCCGAAAGGGTGATGACCATGGCCACCTCGGCGATAATGAGCCCTAAAAAAAGTCCGCGGCTGGACATGATGGCGTACATGAATTGTTGATTGCCAGAGGCCACAAGGGCGGTCAGTCCGGTTACCACGAGAGCGAAGGTCATCCATAGGTAAACTTTTCGCATCAGGGCGCTGAAGGCGGTCTGCACGATAGTTGGGTTGTAAGACGAGGAGTTCATCTCTTCCTCATAGTCTGTGTAATTGTGATGGTTGTCAAACATGGTTTTACTATATGCGTTTTGTTTCTGTTTATATCCGTTTTCGTTTGTTCTAGCTCCGTTTTAGATTAGTAGTACTGAGACGGGTCATTTCCCAAAGTGCAGGTTGTGGCCCATGCGTTCCTTTTTGGTTCTCAGGTAAGCCTCGTCGTAGGGATTCGGCGTGATTTCGATAGGAACGTTCTCGACCACTTGCAGTCCGAAGCCTTCGAGGCCGGCGCGTTTTACGGGGTTGTTGGTCATAAGGCGCATCTTGCGTATGCCAATCATGCGCAGTATCTGAGCACCGACGCCATAGTCGCGCTCGTCGGGGTTGAAGCCCAGATGCAGGTTGGCATCGACCGTGTCGTAGCCCTGCTCTTGAAGCTTATAGGCTGCAATCTTGGCCATGAGACCTATGCCGCGTCCTTCTTGGTTTAGATAAACCACGGCACCACGTCCCTCGCGCTCTATCATCTTGAGTGCCTGATGCAGTTGCTCACCGCAGTCGCATCGCATGCTGCCGAAAATGTCGCCGGTCATGCATGAGGAATGTACACGTACCAATACGGGGTCGTCTTCTGTCCATTCGCCTTTGATGATAACCACATGCTCCAGTCCGTTGCTTTTCTGGCGGAACGGTATGAGTTTGAAGTCGCCGTATTGGGTGGGCAGATGTACCATGTCGCCCTGTTCCACGATGGATTCCTCTTTTAGGCGATAGGCTATGAGGTCGCGAATGGTGATCATCTTCATGCCGTTTTTGCGGGCCACTTCAATGAGTTGGGGCATACGGGCCATCGTGCCGTCCTCGTTCATTATTTCTATGAGCGCCGCCGCAGGATAAAGTCCGGCCAGCCGTGCCAGATCGACGGCGGCCTCCGTGTGTCCGGCGCGTCGCAACACGCCTTTGTTTTGGGCATAGAGCGGGTTTATGTGCCCCGGGCGGCCAAATGTTTCAGGCGTGCTTGTAGGATCGGCCAGGGCTCGTATGGTAGCGGCGCGGTCGGCGGTGCTGACACCGGTGGAGCAGCCGTCCAGTTTGTCTACGGTCACAGTAAAAGGTGTACCGAGCATACTGGTGTTGTCCTCTACCTGATGGGGCAGGTTGAGTTCGCGGCAACGGTCCATTGTGATGGGCACACAGAGAACACCTCTTCCGTTCTTGAGCATGAAGTTCACCTTTTCGGGCGTAATCAGTTCGGCGGCCGTAATGAAGTCACCTTCATTCTCGCGGTCTTCGTCATCAACTACAATCACGAATTTGCCTTCTTTGAAATCGGCCAATGCCTCATCTATTGTACTGAGCTTAAAATCTTCCATTCTATCTATGATGCTTCGTTGGTTTCAGGTTGGTTGATTATCTTTGTAATGAGGGCTGACGTCTTGTCGTTCAGCTTAATAATTTGTTTTAAGTCGCGGTAGAGTCGCAGGCTGAAGCGCCACACACGAATCCAAAAGATCAGGCCCACCGGCACAATGATACCCAAGGCCATGTTTATCCATTGTCGGTTGAAGAGGGTGTGGGCTCCAGTGGACAGTTCGGGATATTTGCCCAGGGTGTCCAACAGATGTAGGTCGCGGGTGTTTGACAGCCGCTCGATAATGCCCTCCATCTCGTTGTGTAAAGCCAGAATGCCGTCTGTTTTAGGAACGGTAAAGAATAGTTTCAGATAATTAGGCAGGCGCTGCGGGCGTTCTGTCTGCAGATAATCCTGACATAGGGCTGTGAGGTGCTCTATGTTCTGCTGTTCGGTAGCATAGTCAGGTGTCTCAATGATAACTTCCTTTTTTGTTACCAGCCGGCCTTGCCTGATACCAAAGAAGCGGCGTATGGCGGCCATGTAGAGGTCGGCATTGAACACCACGGAGTCTTTGTTGGCCTTGTATGTAAGCAACAGGCTGACCGGAGCCAGTACCAGGGTGTTTATCCACATGCCAAACTGTACGCTCCACGTGCCGTCACGGGCCAGTTTGGTACCGCTGGTGTCGATGACATAGTAGATTAGGAATATGATGACCGACACCACCACGGGCAGTCCCATGCCTCCCTTACGGATGATGGCGCCCAATGGGGCTCCAATGAGGAAGAAGATGATGCATGAGAGGGCGAGGGCCCACTTCTTATGCCACTCAATCATGTGCTTGCGGGCGTTGCGGAAGGCATCTTGCGTGACGGGCTTCTCCCATTCCAAATCGGTCAGGGCGTTGTTGACATTCAGTTGCATGTTGTTGATGGTTTCCAACTGCTTTTTGGGACTCATGCGGGCGAAGACAGAGTCGGGTGATGGCCGGGTGGCGCGGACTGTTTTCGCAATCTGTGCCGAATCCTTCCTGCTCACGGGGCGCCGATGCATGTAGCGGGCATCGATGGCCAGACTGTATTCGCGCCCGATGCTGTCGCAGAAGTGCATGATGGAGTCGTAGCCCACCTGCAGTTCCTGCAGATTCTTCACCTTGGCCATGCCCGAGAAGAGGTCGGCATCCATAAGGTCAAAATCGGAGTTGAAGTCAATCAGCAGACTTTTATATTTGAACGTCTCGCGGTCGTAGGGCACTTGCGCCCCTTTGAGCATACCGCCGCCCGAACTGCTCGACTGCAGGTTCTCAAACTGTTCCCCGTCATACACGTCTAGCCGCAGGAAATGCTTGTCAGCTGTAGTTTCAAGCCGGGCAGAGTCGGCCACCACGATTTGGGCGTTTTCAAAACCGCCGTCCACCTTATATATTGTCACCCCGTAGAGCATGCCGGTGGGAGCATTCTTGCGCTCCACGTAGAGATTCACATTGGGTATGCCGCTGTAGTACACGCCTTCGGGTATCTCAATGGCGGGACTGGTCTGTTTCATGGTGGCAATCATGCGGGTCAGCTCCTTTTGCGCCCACGGCGAAATATTGTTTTGGAATATAAACGAGACAACGCCGAAGACGAGGCAGATGATACCTAACGGCATCATGATGCGTCGCAGCGGAATGCCGGCCGACTTCATGGCCGTGAGCTCCAACTGCTCACCCATGTTGCCGAACACGATGAGCGAGGTCAGCAGAATACTCAGCGGCAGCGACATGGGGACGAGCGTGATACTGGCATATCCGAAAAAGCGGGCCAGCACCTCCACCGACAGTCCCTTGCCCACCAAGTCGTCGACAAAGCGCCACAGAAACTGCATGATAAACACGAACAAGCACACCAAAAACGCCCCGGCAAAAAGCGTCATAAACTTTTTCAGGACATAAACATCAATTTTTTTTATCGGGCTTGTCATGCACAGACCTTTTAACTTGCAAAGTTACGAATAAACGAAGATAGTGCGAAGAAATAAACGGTAGATTTATTTTTTTGCACGATTGAGTGGGAGTAAGTTATTAAAAGTTACGAATAAACGAAGATAGTGCGAAGAAATAAACGGTAGATTTATTTTTTTTACAAAGCGCCGCCTTTTATGAGAGAATCCTATCACTCATTAGGCCACGACCACGCCCAGTGAAACACCGTATTTCATCCCTCTCCTCCGCCAAATTCCGAAAAAAATCATGATTTTGCGGAATCAAATCCATAAATTCGCGATTTTTTTTGGAAAAACTGAAATATAAATCCGCTCTCGCCGGCCCTAAGATTAAGCGAAAACAGACGTGGCTTTTCGGATTGCAAATCGGTGCTACACTTTTCCAAATCGGAGTTGGACGTGACGAAAACGGAG
>JAEEGL012525059.1_pt1 | contig 24381 bp, 21 predicted proteins | sample 9134231 | NCBI WGS metagenome assembly JAEEGL01 (sample SAMN16246548, study PRJNA631951) | gut metagenome | biome: gut microbiome; feature: rumen; material: fiber-attached | host: Bos | place: Iran: Karaj | collected 2018-10
CTTGATAGTTATGGCTCTTCGCTCTTGCGTGAACCGGAGCCGCTACAATATGGCAGCCGGTCAATGCAGATAGAACTGAACAGGAATGCTGAGATTCAACGCTGTTTATAGATTGCCACGCAAAAAGTGTATATTTGCGTTCATCCTGCAAGAGAGAGCGTTCCAGTTCACTTTTGACGAACGGGTATGCGGTCAGAAAGGCCTTGGAAGCCCCTCAGAAATGAATTTTGAGGACATTTATGGACATGTATGGCCGAATAAACGGACGCAAAACCGGACGCATTTTAAGAAAACACGCCCTGTACGCACTGAGAGGCATACTACTCTGTTTTTGGAACGAGGAAGAGTATTGATTTGATAATCAATAAGTTAAAGATATAAGCCAAGGTTTTCACCTTGGCTTTTTCTTTTTTTTTTTCCGAATGAAATGAAAAAATTTCTATGATGTGATAGGGGCGGACGACTTATTTCAGTACATATTCCGTGCTGATACCGTTGAATTCCTCCAGGACGAGGGTGGTCAGCACGGAGGCTTTATAGGTAAGAATCAGCTTGGAATAGCCTTTGGGGGCGGGCTTGTTGGCCGTGATGGTCACGATCCTCAGCCCGCCTTTCTGCGTTTCCGAAAGGGATGCGTCCATGTCCGTGGCAATGGCCTTGACGTTGCCGGTCATGCTGTTGAGAAGCGTGTTCCGCTGGGCTTTGGCCAGGGCATTCTTGGACGTATCGATTTCGGCGGTGGTGCCGCGCATGTCCATCCGGATAATCGGGCCGTCGATGATGAAGAAGTCCCCGTCCGGCTTGGTGTACAGCATCACCAGCTGGTCGGGGGCTTTGAAAGTATAGGTACCTTCCGAGACAATCTTCTTCCCGGAAGCCTTGATGGTCTTGGTCTGGACAAAATGATTCTCTGCGAGGGCCGTGAGGCCGACGAGCAGGGCGGTCAGCAGTGTAATGGTCTTTTTCATGCCGCAAAAATACTAATTTTTTCTAAAAAGTTGGGCTTGTGCAGTGCTTTGGCACAAGCTGCCCGTACCTTTGCATCAGAAAAACAAAAACTACGCCATACCATGAAAAAGACATCCTTCAACCTCGAATCTCTCTCGAATGTGGTTTCTTCAGACTGCTTTGCTTCCCTGAAAGGCATTATCGAGGATCTGGACCTCGAACTGGAAGACGCTACGGCTCTTTGAGTTCGACGATGGTGCTCTCTTTGTCCGGGGACAGGCTGACCCTCAGGGTACGGAGCTCGTTTCCTGACTTTTTCTTCCGGGACTGGAGGATGCGGTCGGAGATGATGAACTCGGACACAGGGTCTTCGACCAGGGCTGTGACGGCACGTTTGAGCGGACGGGCACCATACGCGGGATCATAGCCGCTGTCTGCGACCAGCCGTTTGGCAGACGGAGTGATGGTCAGTTTGTAGCCGGCCTCCAGCGCCCTTGCCCGAAGCCCCTTGAGCTCGATGTCGATGATTTTCTCGATATCCTCATGCGTGAGGGAATTGAAATAGACCTGTCCGTCCACCCGGTTGATGAACTCCGGCGGAAAAGCCTTCTTGACGGCTTTTTCCAGAATGCTGCGCCGGTCCTGGGCCAGGTTCTTGCCGGAGGTGGCGAAACCGATGCCGGATCCATGCTGTTCAATTTCCCGGCTGCCGACATTGGAGGTCATGATGACAATGGTGTTTTTGAAATCCACCGTCCTGCCGACGGAATCGGTCAGCCGTCCTTCGTCCATCACCTGCAGCAGCAGGTTGAAAATATCCGGATGGGCTTTTTCGATTTCGTCCAGGAGCACGACACAGTAGGGCTTCTGCCGCACCCGCTCTGACAACTGTCCTCCTTCTTCATAGCCCACATAGCCGGGAGGCGCACCGATGAGCCGGGAGACACTGAATTTTTCCATGTACTCGCTCATGTCGATGCGGACCATGTTCTCTTCGCTGTCGAAGAGATATTCCGCCAGCGAGCGGGCGAGCTGGGTCTTGCCGACGCCCGTGGGACCGAAAAAGAGGAAGGTTCCGATGGGACGGTGAGGGTCCTTGAGACCGGCACGGTTGCGCTGGATGGCACGGACCACGGTATCGATGGCTTCGTCCTGGCCGATGATGCGGCCCTGCAGCCGCTGGCGCATCTTGACAATCCGGTTTCCCTCACTTTCTGCCACTTTGTTGACCGGAATGCCGGTCATCTTGGCAACGACCGAAGCAATGTCTTCGGCGTCGACTTCTTTTTCCCGCCCCTTCTTTTTGGCCAGGGTAAGGCGGACCATGGAACCGGCTTCATCCAAGGCGTCGATTGCCTTGTCCGGCAGGGACTTGTCGGTAATATACCGGTCTGTCAGCCGGACGGCCGCTTCGATGGCGTCGTCCGTATAGGTAATCTGGTGGAACTGCTCGTAATGGGGCGTCAGCTGGCGGAGGATTTCGATGGACTGGGGGACATCCGTCGGTTCCACGACGATTTTCTGGAAACGCCGGTCCAGGGCACCGTCTTTCTCGACAATCTTGGTGAATTCGTCGCGGGTTGTGGCTCCGATACATTGGAACTCACCGCGGGCGAGGGCCGGTTTGAGCATATTGGCGGCATCCAGGCTTCCGGATGCACCGCCCGCCCCGACGATGGTATGGAATTCGTCAATGAACAGGATGAGATCCGGGTTCTCCTGGGCCTCCTGGATGATTGATTTGAGCCGTTTTTCGAAATCGCCGCGATACTTGGTCCCGGCCACGACCGAGGCGATATCCAGCGACAGGATCCGTTTTTTGGCCAGTGCGGCGGAAATGTCACCGGAAGCGATCCTCAAGGCGATTCCCTCGACGATGGCGGATTTGCCGACGCCCGGCTCGCCGATCAGCATCGGGTTGTTCTTCTTGCGGCGTCCCAGGATCTCGATGACGCGCTCGATCTCCGTCTCGCGGCCGACCACCGGGTCCAGTTTTCCCTCCCGGGCAGCCCGTGTCAGGTCGTAGGCGTACTCTTCGATGTTCAGTTTCTTTTCCGCTTCGTTTTCTTCATCGGGTCCCTGCGCCGGCTGCTGTTCGTCCTGTTTCTCTTCCGCCGGACGAAGCATCCCCTCATCTTCCATGAAGGAGAGCAGGCGACCATAATCCACCCCGTGGTTTCGCAGAAACACCTGTCCATAACTCTCCGTGGTGCGGCACAGGGCAAGAAGCAGGTGCTGGGAGTCTGCCGCAGGGCTTTTCAGCCGGGTCGCTTCCATCACGGTGATGCTCAGTACATTCTGTGCCTGACGGGAGAAATTGATGTGGTCAATTTCTGAATAGGGGATTGCCTCGTTGGTGAAAATCCGGGAATCGATGAAAGCCTTCAGTTCAGCGGGTTCGATGCCCAGTGAGCGCAGCGCGCGGAACGCATGGTTCTCCTCATGCCGGATGATGCCGAGTAAAAGATGGTCGGGACCGATGCCGAAACTGCCGGTCCGCATCGCCTCTTCGCGGGCGTATTTGATGATCTCGTTGAGATTGTCGGAAACTTGTAATTGCATGTCGAACTGTCTATCAAGAATCGTGCGAGAAGAACGTTCCGGACAAAATGGCAGGGTTGTTTTTCTCATGGAAAAATGCTAAATTTGCATGTTTATAGAAATATTAAAATTTAACATCATAAAATGGACAATAACGAAGAGAAGAATCTGATGGAGCAGGAGACGTCGACGGGCTATATCGAGCAGGTGGAAATCGACCACGAAATGCGGACGGCCTATATCGACTACTCGATGTCCGTCATCGTTTCCCGTGCACTTCCGGATGCCCGGGACGGTCTGAAGCCGGTTCAGCGCCGCGTGTTGTTCGGCATGAACGAGATGGGCGTGAAGTACAATGGACAGACGAAAAAATCCGCCCGTATCGTGGGCGATGTCATGGGTAAGTATCACCCGCATGGTGATTCCTCCGTGTATGACGCCATGGTCCGTCTGGGCCAGTGGTGGAACCAGCGCTATCCGCTGGTCTGGGGCCAGGGCAACTTCGGCTCCATGGACGGTGACTCGCCGGCGGCCATGCGTTATACCGAAGCCAAACTGGAAAGGATGTCGGAGGATGTGCTTGCCGACATGGACAAGGATACGGTCGACATGACCCTGAACTTTGACGATACCCTGGAAGAGCCGACGGTCGTCCCGACCAAGGCTCCGCTGCTGCTGCTGAACGGCGCTTCCGGCATTGCGGTTGGCATGGCGACGAACATGGCCCCGCATAATCTCGGAGAGTGCTGCGACGCCATCTGTGCCTATATCGACAACCCGGAGATTACCACCGACGAACTGATGCACTACATCAAGGGTCCGGATTTTCCGACCGGCGGTATCGTGATGGGGGTCAAGGGCATCAAGGAAGCCTACGAGACCGGCCGCGGCCGGGTGGTCGTCCGTTCCAAGACGGATATCGAAGTGGACGACAAAGGCCGGGAGACCATCGTTGTGACCGAGATTCCTTATATGGTCAACAAGCGGGAAATGATTGAGAAAATCGCGCAGATGGCCGAAGACAAGAAGATCGAAGGGATTTCTTACATCAACGACGAGTCTTCCCGTGAAGGCATCCGTGTGGTGATCCGCCTCAAGCAGGGGGTGAATTCCGGCGTGGTACTGAACACCCTGTTCAAATACACCCCGCTCCAGTCCAGCTTCTCCTTCAACAACGTCGCCCTTGTCAAGGGGCGTCCGCGTACGCTTTCGCTGAAGGAAATCCTGGCGAATTTCGTGGACTTCCGTCACGAAGTGGTGGTCCGCCGCACGAAGTTCGAACTGGACAAGGCCCAGAAGCGGGCCCATATCCTGGAGGGCCTGTTGAAGGCCATGGACCTCATCGATGAGATTGTCCATATTATCCGTTATGAGTCCAAGAGCATCGACGAGGCCAAGCAGATGCTCGTGGAACGCTATCAGTTTACCGAAATCCAGGCCGGCGCCATCGTCGAGATGCGGCTTCGCCAGCTCGTCGGTTTGGAGCGGGAAAAACTCCAGGCGGAATATGACGAACTGATGAAATTCATCGACCGCTGCAACCAGATTCTCTCCTCGGTCGAGGAGCAGCTGGGCGTGGTCAAGGCCGAGACCCGGGAGTTGAAGGAGAAGTACGGCGATGCCCGCCGCACCGAGATTACCTTTGCCGAGGATGAATTCAATCCTGAGGACTTCTATGCCGATGAGGACCAGGTGATCACCATCTCCCACCTGGGCTATATCAAGCGGACTCCGCTGACGGAATTCCGGACCCAGAACCGCGGTGGTGTGGGCATCAAGGCCAGCGCCACCCGCGACGAGGATTTCATTGAGCACATCTACATCGCCAATACGCACTCCACCCTGCTGCTCTTTACCCAGAAGGGGCGCTGCTACTGGCTGAAGGTCTACGAGATTCCGGAAGGGAACCGCGCCTCGAAGGGACGTGCCATCCAGAACATCCTCCTGATCGAGCCGGATGACAAGGTAAAAGCCTACCTGAACGTGAAGTCCCTCAAGGATGAGGAGTTCATCAATAACAACTATATCATGATGGTCACCCGGAAGGGGATTGTCAAGAAGACCACGCTCGAGGCGTATTCCCGCCCGAGGACCAATGGTGTGAATGCCATCAACATCCGCGAGGACGACGAGCTGCTCGAAGCCGTGCTGACCAACGGCCGCTGCAACATCATGATTGCCGCGAACCGGGGCCGCTGCGTCCGCTTCGATGAGACGGAGGCCCGTCCCCTCGGCAGAACCTCTACCGGCGTCCGTGGCATCAATCTTGATGAAGGGGATTATGTGATCGGCGTTTCCTGTCAGGATCCGATGGCGGAAGATGTGGCAAAGCACCAGGTGCTCGTGGTCTCCGAGAATGGATATGGCAAGCGCTCCGATCCGCAGGAATACCGTCAGACCGCCCGTGGCGCGAAAGGTGTCCGCACCTTGAACATTACGGAAAAGACCGGGAAACTGGTCGCGATCAAGAATGTGACGGACGAGGATGACCTGATGATTATCTGCCGCAGCGGAATGACAATCCGCATGAGCGTTTCCACGATCCGTGTTGCCGGACGTGCGACCCAGGGCGTGAAACTCATCAACATCCGTGAAGGAGATGCCATCGCCGCCGTGTCGGTGGTGGAACACAGCGAAGAGGAAGAGTCCCAGGCTGCTGCCAATGAGGAAATGCCGGAGGCTCCTGTAAATGAATAATTTAAATAACCAATAACTTGGAAACGATGAAAAAGTTAGTTCTTGCACTTGCATTGGCCGGGTCGGTGACCGCCGCCTTTGCTCAGGGCTCAGTCAAGTCTGATGCCGATATCCAGAAGGCGATCGAAAAAGCCGCAGCGAGCGCGAATGATGCCAAGAAAGGCCTGAAGCCTGCTCCCTGGATGAAGCTTGGTGACGCCTATATGAATGCCTATGCCAACCCGACGGCTGCCGTTGCGTATGGCATGGACAAGACCACCTTCTCGCTGGCTGCCGGTGAAAAGCCCCGTTCGAGCGAAATCGTGACGGTGGACGGCCAGTCTTACGAGAAGCAGGTGATGTCCCGTTACAATGCCTATTTCAATGCTGCCGGACAGCTGGTTGTCCTGGAAGTGACGAAGCCTTCCTATGCGGGCGATGCCCTCGAGGAAGCGGCAAAGGCCTATATCGCCGCTTATGAGCGCGATGCCAAGAAGGCCAAGGATGTGGATGCGAAACTGCAGGATATCGCCAGCCGATATGAGACCGACGCCTATACGGCCTATTCCTTCGGCAACCTGGAGAAAGCGAAGAAATTCTTCAAGGGCGCGGCGGATGTCTCCATGAAGGAGCCTTGCTCCAAGATTGACACCAATGCCGTCTATAACACGGCTTTCATCGCCCTCAATTCCCAGGATTATGCCCTGGCGAAAGAGTATTACAACAAGTGCCTCGCGATGGGGCATACCGCCGGTGGTTCCGTCTATGCGTCCATGTCCCAGGTCGAGCTTTCCCAGGGAGACACCCTGGCCGCTAAGACCATCCTGGTGGACGGACTGAAACTCTATCCGGACAATGCCAGCATCCTGACGAATCTGATTAACCTCTATCTCAGCATCAACGAGGATCCGGAGAAGATTGTCGAACTGCTCGCCGAGGCCAAGAAGCAGATGCCGGACAACCCGTCCCTGTATTATGTCGAAGGGAACATCTACACGGGCATCAAGAACTACGAAAAGGCCCATGCCGCTTATGCCCAGTCCAGCGTGGTGGATCCGAAATATGACATGGCCTATTATGGAAACGGTGTCTGCTACCTGAAGGAAGCCGAGGATATCGTGGAAGCGATCAATGCCCTGGATGTGCGGGAATGGAAAAAGTATGACGAGCTGCAGGCCAAGCTGACCGATATCTACAAAACCTCCGTCAATTCCTTCGAGAAGTGCTATGAGGTGTCCACGAACAGCCAGGTCCAGGAGGCCGCTGCCGACTACCTCAAACGGATCTACTTCCAGCTCCGTAACCTGGGCCCTGAATACAAGGCCGCTTACGAGAAATATGAGGCGATCCTGAACGCCGGTAAATAATGAAGCAAACCGTCCATCTGGAAGCCATCGATCCCGTTGAAATATACGGAGTCGGTAACAAAATCCTGCAGGAGTTCTGCTCCTACTTCCCTCATCTTAAGGTCGTTGCCAGAGGCAGCGACCTTATCCTTGAGGGGCGGGAGAGTGATATTTCCGAGTTCAGGATGCGGCTGGGAGAACTCGTTGAGCGCCGTCATCACAAGATGAATCTGACCGTCTATGATGTGGAGGATATCTTTTCCGGCGTATCTTCGCCGGAAAAATTCCGTCTGGCGGCCGATGCCCCCATCGTCCATGGTACAGACGGGAAACCCATCCGTGCCCGGAACAAAACCCAGCAGCAGCTGGTCAAAGACTATTTCGACAACGACCTGGTTTTTGCCGTCGGCCCTGCCGGAACGGGCAAGACCTATATCGCCATCGCCCTGGCGGTCCGCGCTCTTAAGAACCGGGAAGTCAAGCGCATTATCCTGACGCGTCCCGCCGTAGAGGCAGGGGAGCGTCTGGGTTTCCTCCCGGGAGACCTGAAAGAGAAGCTGGATCCCTATCTGCAGCCGCTGTATGATGCCTTGGAGGATATGATTCCGTCGAAGCGACTGAATGAATTCATCTCAGACGGGACCATCCAGATCGCACCGCTGGCCTATATGCGCGGACGGACCCTGGACCGGGCCTGCGTCATCCTGGATGAGGCACAGAATACCAACCTGGGCCAGCTCAAAATGTTCCTGACCCGGATGGGGTCCAGCGCAAAGTTTATTGTGACGGGGGATGCAACGCAGATCGACTTGCCGAGAAAGACAGATTCCGGCCTGATGACCGGAATCCATCTGCTGAAAGACCTCAAAGGAGTGGCCGTCGTTACCTTCACCCATGAAGATATTGTCCGACACCCCTTGGTGACGAAAATCGTAAAAGCGTTTGACCAGTTCTCGGATCCTTCCTCGGACTAGTCCTGCAGTTCGAACAGGTTCAGGAACCCTGTCATCATAAAGACCTTCCGGATATCTTCATTAATGCTTCGGACGATGACCTTCCCGCCTTTGGCGGCGGCTTCTTTCCGGAGCATTAAAAAGATGCGCAGACCGGAGGAACTGATATAACTCAACTGCTTGCAGTCCAGAACGATTTCTTTGTCTGCCTGCTCGAACAGCGGGGCGAGTTCCTTCAGGGCGTCGGGAGACGCCGGGGTGTCGAGGCGACCGATCAGGCTGGCCGTCGTGCCGTTGATAATGATTTCCATATATTAGATGTGTTTTGTCATGGATAAGATGTTCTTTCCGTTCTCCCGGCGGTATTCGACTTTGTCCATGATGGTCTTGACCATCAGGATGCCCAGTCCGCCGATACGGCGTTCCTGAACGCCGAGGGTGATGTCCGTGTCGGGTTTCTGGGTCGGGTCAAAGGCAACGCCGCTGTCGCTGATGATGAAATCCAGCCGCTTTTCTTTCAGGATGGCCTCGATTTCCACCAAGCCGTCCGATCCTTCGGGATAGGCGTAGAGAATGACATTGGTCACGGCTTCTTCCAGGGCCAGGTTCAGGCTCATGGCCAGCGACTGCTCCAGCGATTTCTCCCGGGCGATGGTCTCGACGAATTCGGCCAGCTGGGGAATCTGCTGGATGTCGTTGTGGAGGATCAGGTGCTTGTCTTTTCCTGGATCCTGATGACCGAGATAGTGGAGGAAGAGCATCGTCAGGTCGTCGCTCTGAGGGGCTTCTCCGACGAATTCACCCACTGCTTTCAGCAGGGCTTTCAGATGCTCGTAAGAGCCTCTTCTGCGGTGGAGGACCTCTTGCGCCCGCTCCTCGCCGAAGAGTTCATGCTGGATGTTTTCCGCCTCGGTCAGGCCATCCGTGTACAGGAAGATGGCGTCGTCATATTGGAGGTAGATCTCCTGCTCCTTGAAGGTGAAGTCTTCCAGCACACCCATCGGGAGGTTGGCTTCCACCTCGAGCATCTGGATATCTTCCCGGAGAACCATCGGGGCATTGTGACCGGCGTTGCAATAGACCATCCGGCCTGTCTTTAAATCGAATACTCCGCAGAAGAAGGTGACGAACATGGTGTTCTCATTCATTTCGCAGAGGTTGCTGTTGATGGACGCGACAATCTTCGCCGGCGAATGTTCCCGTGATGCGACCGAATGGAACAGGCTTCGGGTCGTGGCCATGACCAGGGAGGCCGGTACGCCCTTTCCGCTGACATCACCGATGCAGAAGAACAGTTCGTCGTCCCGGATAAAATAGTCGTAGAGGTCTCCGCCCACTTCCTTGGCCGGTTCCAGTTTGGCTGCCAGATCGATGTCTTCCCGGTCCGGGAAAGGCGGGAAGGACTTGGGAATCATGGACATCTGGATATTGCTTGCAATCCTCAGTTCGCCTTCCATCTTTTCGCGTTGCCGGGACAGCTTCTGGTATTCCAACTGGTTTTTCCCAGAGGAACGGATGATCAGGATCAGCATGAGGATACCGAGAAGCTGGAGGAAACCGACCAGAAAGCCGATTCTCCGGCTCTTTCCATAAATGTCCGATTCCGGGATGATGATTGAAAGGGCCCAGCCTGTCTTTTCAACGGGAGAGAAGAAGACCTGGTTGACGATGCCGTTCTCCTTGATCTGCATGTTGCCGTCTTTTCCCGCCAGCATGGCACGGCTGATGGCAAGGGCCGTGGTGGTATCTTCCAGGGTCCGGGCCATCTCGGCGGCGGTTTTCTTCATGACCAGGGATTCTTCCGGGCATACCACGATCCTGCCGGCGCGGCTCAGTACCATGCTGAAAGCCTTGGGATAGACTTTGATGTCTCCGACCACTTCGGTCAGCCAGTTCAGGGATATATCCGCGGTCAGCACTGCCGCCAGTTCGCCATGCTTGTCAAGGATGGGCATGGAAAAAGTGGTCATCAGGATATCGCCGCCTCCTTTGTCGATATACGGTTCGGACCAGAAGCCGTCGCTTTGGTCGAGGGCCATCTTGAACCATTCCTGATTGGGGTAGTCATACTCTTCGGTCGCGAGGGACTTGCGGAGCAGTTCATGGCCGGCGCGGAAGGTATAAGGCGCATAAAGCGGGTGTTTCTTGCTGTATCCCGGCATCAAGGCCACGGTAGAACCGATGACGACAGGATTGTTCTTGACCAGCAGTTCCGTCACCCGGTGAAGGCTGTCCGGAATATCCAGGCACCAGCGGGTGATCCACATGTTGTTCCTTACGGCGGCTTCCGCCTGGTTGATGACGTCCAGAATCTCGTTTTTCGTGGCATCCAGTTCACTTTCGGCCCGCTGGATGGCCTCTTGCCGGAGACCTCGCTGCGTGAAGAAGAACTGGATGACGGATGTTGCTTCCAGCGTAAGCGCTGCGACAATAATCAGCAGCAGACCGGTCCCGGCCGATTTGCGGGTCACGGAATTGGATAGGATTTCTTTCAGTGTCATAGAATCGGTTTCAAGGCGGCGCGGAACTCGGGCATCGGAGTTTTGGAGTCCCGTTCAATAATCAGGGTTTTCAGACCCGCATAGGGCCGGATTTCTTCTTCAATGTCGGACAGGGGACGGTCCTTTCCGAAATAGACCGGTGCAAAATAGGTCCAGAACCGTCGGGCCGTGGCTTTGTCCATGTGGAAAGTTTCGCGGATGAAGTCCTCTGAGGACAGATTGCTGCACAGGTAGACCATGCCGACATCAAAGAGGGAGTAGCCGTAGCAGAAGTCTCCGAGGTCGATGAAATACCGCTGGTCTCCGACGAAGATGGCATTGGAGAACTGCAGGTCGCCATGGATGGCGGTGTCCGTGTCGGGCGCATCGTCGATGAATTTACCGATATGGTCTTTCTCGGTGCTGGTGAAAAAAGGATTCTCCTCCAGCAGGCGGAGGTAGCGCTTCTTGACGGACTCGAACTGCGTGGTGTCTACGTGTGTTGCGTGAAGCGCCCGGCACATGAGCGCGAATTCTTCGGCATACTGCGAGGCTCGTTCGGGATGGTCCCCCGTCGCACGGGAGTACGATTTCTTCCCCAGGATCCGATGGAAACGGATGCCGTAGCGTCCGTCTTCCGTCACCACATATTCTCCGGGTTCCGGTGTCGGAATGCCCAGTTCATAGACTTTCCGGGACAGGAGCATTTCATCCAGCGGCTGTTGGATTTTGCCGGGGAAATACAGTTTCAGCATAACGGAGGGATCGCTCTTGTGGTCGTAGCTTTCTCCGTTGAATCCGCCGCCCGAGAGGACGTAGTCGTTTAAGGATATTTTAATGGCTTCCATGGGCAAATACTTGGTTGATCAAACGTTCAAATTCTTGGAAGGCGAAACTGTCGGACAGTTCCCTGAGGGCGTCCGCCAGTCCCCTGTAGTGCCACTCGTGCTCGCTGCGCTCCTTCACATGGAACAGATCCCAGAGCGCGTCTCCCCGAAGGGCGTAGTCCCGCGCGATAGCCCGCATGTTGGACAGTTTGTCTCCGAGGGCGACAATCTTGGCATCGTGCGGAGCGCGGGAGAGCCGGGAGATGGCGAAGGCTTTCCGCTCATGCCAGCTTTCGCTTTCGCTCATCCCTTCTATGACGACGTCGCTTTCTGCGGCTACCAGTGCGGCGACTCGGTCTCCGAATTCCGCGCGCAGCATACCGACGGTGATATCCGTGTCTTCAATGACATCATGCAGGGCGGCTGCGGCAAGCAGTTCCTGGTCCGGGGTGATGGTCGAAACAATTTCGACGGCTTCCATCGGATGGACAATGTAGGGGAAGCCCTTGCCGCGTCGTTCGGTTCCGGCATGGGCATGGACCGCAAAAATGATGGCGCGGTCAAGCAGTGTTGTATCCAAAGGATTGTTTGCCATACTGCTATTGGTTCATGAAAGGAAGGTCTTTCGCCTGGCTGACCAGGTAATCGGCCATGAAATCATTGTTGTCAGAGGCGCCGTTCAGCTCATCCAGCAGCATCCGGATGCCGGCTTTGCCCCATCCATGGCGCAGGATGTATGCGATGCAGAGGTTCTGCGGGCCGACGGAGGAAGAGACAATGTCGATGTCCGTCACGCCCATCTGGTAGACGGCAATCTGGTATGCCGCATCGGACCAGTCCCGGATCAGATCGGAAATATCGCCGAGGGTCTCCATCTTCAGCCCCCGGAAAACCTGCAGGAAAGGCATCAGGGAGACATCGAGAATCTCGGCCTGGTTGACAGCGGCAATCCGCCGGTTGAGGCCCCGGAACGGCTCCATGGCCAGGAAGCTGCGGAAGGATTCCACTTCCAGAGGGACTTCCTTGAGGTTGCCGGAGGCGACCAACGCCTGGATGTTGCGGCGGTAGTCTGTGATTTCGGTCCGGATCTGGCTGAACTGCTCGTCGACGAGTTCCAGGATGCCGGCCAGCCGGCTGAGGCTTCTGAGATAGCGTTTCGGAACTTCCACCCCTGATTTGTACCCCGTATCGTGGTTCATGTTCGCCCAGGCGTGCTGGAGGACGGTACGCATCTGGATTTCAAAACGGACCCGGCTCGCTTCCGGCCACTCGTCGGGGCGGTCTTGCTCCGGCAGGGAGCAGATGTAGTGCAGCGAGAGGTAGCCAAAACTGTCAATCTCGTGTGCTTTGCGCTTGTCGACGGAGTTTTCCCAGTCAATGTCGAAAAGGCGCTCCACGATGGAGGCGACCTTGTCCACATCATCCAGGTAGAAGGTGACGACCCTGACGCCGACAATATCCGTGAGGTCGAACAGATCCTTGTATTTGGCACCCTTGAGTTCGAGTTTCCCGGCGAGGGACGGCTCGGTCTTGACCCGGTATTCCAAGGCGGCCGTCAGGAGACCGGCCTCGTCAAAGACCTCTTTCAGCCGTTTGTGGACCCGTTCGGCAATCTCGGCAAACAGGGGCTTCAGCCGGCTGTATTCTTCCAGGATGCACGCGGCGTGCAGGTCCAGATGGTAGTTTTGTAGTTCCTGAGACATACATACTTAATTTAATCGGAGAGGCAGCTGTCCATCAGGCGGGCGATGCCCTCCTTGTCCAGATGCTGTCCGATGAAAACAATCTTTTGCATGCGGTCTCCGTAATAAGGATCCCAGTCGCGGGAGAGTTTCGGGTCCCGATCCATCATGGCGGCGAGTTCTTCCGGGTCCATGGTGGCGTACCAAAGTCCGGCGTCCCGCAGCATCTTCTGCCTTCCCGCCTGCTCAAAGAGGTAACACTTATCCGTATCGTCGGAGAAATAGCAGAGTCCCTTGGCCCGGATGACCTCCCGGGGCCAGCGTTTTGCCACCATGGCGTCGAACTTGTTCAGATCCAATGGCTTCCGCTGAGAATAGACAAAGGTGTCGATCCCGTATTCCAGCGCTTCTCCTTCCGCTTCCTCCTCTTCGTCTTCCCCTTCGATGGCGGCGATCCAGGCTGCGGAAGTTGCCACGGCGTCAAAGTCGAACATCCCGGTATAGATGAGTTCGTCCAGGTCCACGTCCCCATAGTTGCAGGGGATGACTTTGGCTCCGGGATTGATTCCTTTTACGATGGCACTGAGTTTCCCCAGCTCGTCGGCGCTGATTTCCGCCGCCTTGTTCAGCAGGACGATGTTACAGAATTCAATTTGTTCGATGACCAGTCTCTCCAGGTCGTCATCTCCGATATCTTCCCGCCCGAGCGCATCTCCGCCGGCAAATTCATCCTTCATCCGGAGGGCGTCCACGACGGTTGTGATACAGTCCACATAGGGGAGGGCGCTCCCCGCGCTCTGGGGAGCGAGGACGCTCATCGTCGAAATGGTCTGGGCGATCGGAGCCGGTTCACAGATGCCGCTGGCTTCGATCACGATATAGTCGAAACGGGCGTCGGCGGTGAGTTCCTGGAGCTGAGCGACGAGGTCCATCTTCAGGGTGCAGCAGATACAGCCGTTTGACAAGGCGACCAGGCTGTCGTCCGTCTTGCCGACGATGCCGCCTTTTTCGATCAGGTCCGCATCAATGTTAATCTCTCCGATATCATTAACGACGACCGCGAAACGGATGCCTTTGCGGTTGGCGAGGATCCGGTTCAGCAGGGTCGTCTTTCCGCTTCCGAGATATCCGGTGAGCAGCAGCACCGGCACTTGTTTCCTTTCTAATTGAATGGTCATGATTTTACTTTTTGTCTATTTTGATCAGCGCGTGTCCCGTCCGTCCGTCCACGCAGACAACGAGCGGCTGCGACAGGCGGACATGACGCAGCCATTCGCTTTCCTCCACGGCGGGAAGTTCATCCAGCTCATCCAGATCCACCCGGTCTTCCGGGCGGCTGAACGGGTCGGCATTGACATATCCCGCACCGAGGGAAGTAAGGTTCTGGAAAAAGTGCGTGCCCTGGCTCGGGTCCACCCGGAAATCCGGCAGGGAACACTCTACAATCACTTTGGCCTCGGAAATGTCGCTCCAGGCCACCGGCACGCCCAGGGTCGGGATGCTGGAACCCCATCGCCCGTAGCCAATCAGCACATAGGGTTTCCCTTCCGTGCGCATCCGGTTGTTGATGCTCCGTAGCTCCGCAGCCATTTCGACCGTTTTCATCTTGTCGAAACGCTCTTTCTTGAGATAGATGATATCCTGGATGTCTTTGACCCAGCCTGTCCCGAGGGCGCTTCCGGAGCGGACCAGGGCGTCCGTCTCGTCCACGGAAGACCAGTCCACTTCTGCGTGGAGACTGTCGGCGGAAATCGGACGGACCTGGAGGACGACAAAGTTCCCGCTCGACAGGTCTGCGGCATACTCCAGCTCCACGCTGCATTTCATCTCCTCGGCGGCAATGTCCAGCAGGTTCCGGACGATGTCTGCGAGCGGGAAGGTGTTGTAGCGGAGGATATGGGCGAAGGTGACGAACTTCGGGCCGCGCGGCAGCGGGAAATCCACGATGCGCTGGTTTTCATAGTCGAAGGTGGATACAACCTTCGAAAGGGCGTCGAAGGGGCACTCGCTGATGGGAATGCGCTCCAGGTTGACGGCATCGTCGACGGAAGTCTTGAATTTTTCCGGCAGGAGATTCAAGGCATACATGACCTGCTGGGTATCCCGCATCGTCAGTTCCGGGGTGGAGGTCTGCAGGGTGTTCTTGGGGTAGGACGGTGAGAAGCGCAGGACCTGTTCTCCGTCCACGACGGCCTTCCCGAGTCCGAAAGCGACTTTGGAGATTCCTTCTTCGGCGCGTTCGTGGCCGATCGGATAGAAATTGACCGAGCGGGCGACGCCGCTCAGTGTCGGGAAGAAGAAACCATGGTCTTCGCTGCCGCAAAGCTCCTGGATAATGATGGCCATCTTCTCTTCGGAGATGACATTGGCCGTGGCCGTAATATAACCGCGGGAGGCGGCGAAATAGACCGAGGCGTACACGCTTTTGATCGCCTTGGAAAGAAGCCGGAGCTGCTGGTCTTCATTCTCTGTCGCCGGAATCATGTAGGTGGAATAGACCCCCGCAAACGGTTGATAATAAGAATCTTCCAGTTTGGAGGACGAACGTACGGCCAGGGGCGTCCTCACGACCCGGATAAAGGCTCTCAGGGCTTCGGCAAGCTCCTGCGGAAGGTTGGAGGAGACGAATTCCGAGAGGATTTCCGCATCGGATATATCCGAGTTGATGACATATTGGAGACCATTTTCCAGGATGAAACGGTCAAAGTATTCCGTCGCGATGACAAGGGTTCTCGGCACGGTGATGTGAACATCTTCCCAGCGGGTGTACAGATTGTGCCGGTAGAGAATCTGGTTCAGGAACGCCAGGCCGCGGCCCTTTCCGCCAAGGGAGCCCTCGCCGAAGCGGGAGAACCAGATGGCGTCATTAAATGTCGCCGGGTCAAAACGGGCCGTTACGCCGAGCCCCTGGCTGATCCGGTACTCGTGAATCAGGGCGATGGCTTTCTCGCGGAAAGCCTCCGAATCCGGGAACGTGCTGTTTTTGATCTGGTTCCCGATCGAGAAGATACCCCTGGCGAGGAGCCACCTGGAGAGATAGTTCTTGCTCCGCATGGCGGTCAGGGTCTTTTCATTCAGCCGGGACAGGATGGCCTCGGCTCCCTGCAGGTCATGGGCCCTGGCAATTTCTCGTCCGCGTGCGTCGGTCGCGACAAAGTCGCCGAAGCCGAACTCCCGCCCGATATACTCGGACAGTTCATGGGTCAGGGTCTTGGACCGTTTCATCAGGAAACCTGCACCGAGCGAATCCGCCACGCTTTTCATGCTCTCCTGGGAGGACTGCATGAGGATGGGCATCTTGGGCATTTCGCTGCGGATCAGGTTGCACAGATCCACGCCGGCATCAAGTTTCTCGTCCTGGGGCCTGTCGTGCCGGTGGAGGACAAAACCGATGTCCGAGATGACGCCCAGCAGGTGTTCCCGGTAGGTCCGGTAGAGCGCAACAGCATCGTCATAATTGGTCGCCATCAGGATTTTCGGACGCGCCCGTTTGCGGAAAATCTGCTGATCTTCGTTGAGGGCATCCCGGATGGCGGCGACATTCTGCTGAAGGACCAGTTTGTACAGCAGGGGAAGGTATGAGGAATAGTAACGCACGGAATCCTCCACCAGCAGGATACACTGCACCCCGCCTCCCAGGATATCGGCCTCGGCGTTCATACTGTCTTCCAGCAACTTGATGATGGCGATGATCAGATCCGTCGAACCGTTCCAGCAGAAGGTATAGTCGATGTGACTGCGGTCGCGCTGCTCCATCCGCCGGTAGATCTCCTTTGAGAAGGCGGTCAGCAGGACAATCGGCGTGTCGGGGCAGTAGGACTTCATCCGGGCGGAGAAGTCGAACACGTCCATCTCGCCGACATTGTACATCGTGATGACAAGGTCGAAACGTTCCCCTTTTTCCGCCAGCGCAATGGCTTCCAGCGTCGTCTCAACCCGCTCGAATACCGGCGGGTTGCTCAGGTTCAGTTCCGAGTATTCCCGGGAGATCCGTGCATCCAGGTGTCCGTCTTCTTCCAGGGAAAAATTGTCGTAGTTGTTGCAGACAAGGAGAATCCGGCGAATACGCCTTGCCATCAGCGATGTCGTGTCCATAGTCTTTATACCAGTCCCTGGTCCATCATGGCGCCGGCCACTTTGATGAAGCCGGCAATGTTGGCTCCGTTGACATAATTGACCGTTCCGTCCGGAGCGGTACCATAGCGGATACAGGCTTCGTGAATGTCGGACATAATCCGGCGCAGGTGCTGGTCCACCTCGTCCGCCGTCCAGCTCTGGCGCATGGCGTTCTGGCTCATTTCCAGACCGGAAGTCGCGACGCCGCCGGCATTGGCCGCCTTGCCGGGAGCATAGAGCATGAGCGCGCCCTGGATGATGTGGATGGCTTCCGGGGTGGTCGGCATGTTGGCGCCTTCTGCAACGCAGCGGCAGCCGCCCTTGACCAGATTCTCCGCATCTGCCTTCTCAATCTCATTCTGCGTGGCGCAGGGGAGAGCGATGTCGCAGGGAATGCGCCAGGGACGTTCGTCGGGATAATAGCTGACGCCGGGGAACTTTTCTGCGTATTCCCTGATCCGGCCGCGGCGGATATTCTTCAGTTCGAAGACATAGGCCATTTTCTCTTCCGTCAGCCCTTCCGGGTCATGGATGAAGCCGTTGGAATCCGACAGGGTGATGACCTTTGCCCCAAGGCGCATGGCCTTCTGCGCGGCGTATTGGGCCACATTTCCGGCGCCCGAGATGACGACGCGTTTGCCCTCAAAGCTTTCACCGCGGGTCGCGAGCATCTTTTCCGTAAAATAGCAGAGGCCGTAACCGGTCGCCTCCGGACGAAGCCGGCTGCCGCCCCAGGCGAGGCCCTTGCCGGTCAAGGTGCCGGTAAATTCGTCCCGGAGCCTTTTATACTGACCGAACAGGTAACCGATTTCCCGTCCGCCGACACCGATGTCTCCGGCCGGAACATCCGTGTCCTGACCGATGTGACGCTGCAGTTCAGTCATGAAACTCTGGCAGAAACGCATCACCTCCGCATCCGATTTGCCACGCGGGCTGAAGTCCGAACCGCCCTTTGCCCCGCCCATCGGAAGGGTGGTCAGGCTGTTCTTGAAGGTCTGCTCGAACGCGAGGAATTTCATGATGGACAGGTTGACGCTCTCATGGAAGCGGATTCCTCCCTTGTAGGGGCCGATGGCGCTGGAACACTGGACCCGGTATCCACGGTTGATCTGGATTTCTCCGCGGTCATCCATCCAGGGGACGCGGAACATGATGACGCGCTCCGGCTCGACGATCCTTTCCAGGATCTTCTGCTCCATCAAATATGGATAGGCCGTAATATAGGGTGCGACGCTTTCTGCCACCACACGTACCGCCTGCTGGAATTCCGCTTCACCGGGATTGCGGGCGATTACCCAGGCCATGAACCGGTCCAGGTATTTCTGGGTAAAACTGTCCATCCTAATAGTTCTTTGCGGGGAGTTGGAAATAGGACTGGGGGTGGTCACAGACCGGGCAGATTTCCGGGGCGTCCTTGCCGATGACGATATGGCCGCAGTTGGAACACTGCCAGATGGTGTCTCCGTCGCGGGAGAAGACGACCTTGTCTTCGATGTTCTTCAGCAACTTGCGGAAGCGCTCCTCATGCTCCTTCTCGATGGCACCGACCATCTCGAACTTGTCGGCGATCTCGTCAAAACCTTCTTCGCGTGCCTCACGGGCCATCCGGGCGTACATGTCCGTCCATTCGCAGTTCTCTCCGTCCGCGGCATCCTTGAGGTTGACCGTAGTTGTGGGGACTTTGCCTTCATGAAGGTATTTGAACCAGATCTCAGCATGCTCTTTCTCGTTGCCGGCCGTTTCTTCGAAAATCTTCGAGATCTGGACATAACCGTCTTTCTTGGCCTTGGATGCGTAGAAAGTGTACTTGTTGCGGGCCTGGGATTCTCCGGCGAAGGCTTCGAGGAGATTCTGTTCCGTTCGGGTTCCTTTGATGTTTTTCATATTTGTGTTGTTTTATATAACTTACAAATATAGTCATTTTAGGCCGAAGCTACAAGTCCCGGGGCGGAAAAAACTCAGGTAAAATGACGGATTCCCGCTTCGTAAAACAAAAGGGAAACTTCTTCCAGGGGCGGATACAGGAGGGAGCCTTCGACCTCCATCAGGATGTCCGTGCCGTAGAACGCATCCTCCGGCAGGAGATGAAGCCCTTCAATCGTAATCTCCTTGAGGCGGGGATGCTTGGCACGGAGGGCGAGGAACAGGTGGTGGAAGCGGCTGTCATAGCGTTCTAAAAACTCAGTGCCGGCGCTCCCTTCTGAGGCGGCGGCGTCGTAGGCATCACAGTGGATGCAGAGGGGCTCCCAACGGGGAACGGGTCGTTTCATAGCAGGCATCGTGTTCATATTTTTTGCAAAGATCGGAGTCTCATCGGAGGAAACCGCACGATTACAAGGCTTGTAATGTCGCTTTTTCTGCAAGCCTTGTGAAAAATAATGCTATCTTCGCAAAAAAGTTGCGCTATGATTGGTTGGGAAGCATTCTTGACGCTGCGGCTCCTGGAGGAGGGAGAGGGCACTTTGGAAGAACCGGCAGCGGAAGCATTGGCTGCATACATAGACCGGATGGATGCCGGCGCCCTGCTGGAGGCGATGCGGCGGATTTCCGCTCGCCTGAAGTTTTTGACCGGATCGGTGGAAACGGAGGTCTTCACGGCGGAGCCCGAGCGCATTGTCGTTACAAAAGATCTCCGGATCCTGCTCCCGGAGCGGTATGACATGGAGATCCGGATGAGGCCGCTGGTGAAAACGGTCTTTCTGTTGTTTCTGAAGCATCCGGAAGGCATCCGTTTCCGGGAACTGCGTCATTATCGGGAGGAAATGCTCCGGCTCTACGGGAAGATCAGCCGCCGAGGGGACCGGGCGGCCATCGAGCACAGTATCGACCTCTTACTGGATCCGGATGACAATTCCATCCATGAGAAAGTCTCGGTCCTGTCCAAGACCCTGTTCCGCTATTTCGAGAAGCCGAAAGCTGGATTCTATGTCATTGGCGGACATGCCGGAGACCCCAAACGCATCCCGCTGGACCGTTATTATGTGGAATGGAAATAAAGAAACCGGCTCCTGACTCAGGAACCGGCTGAAGAGGTACTGGGTAGGAGAATCGAACTCCTATTGCGAGATTGAGAATCTCGAGTACTAACCGTTATACGAACCCAGCATTTATTTGGGACTGCAAAGGTCTGAAAAAAAATCCGGACTTCCAAATTTTTTTTCTAGTGCTGCTTGAAAAAACTGCCCAGGATGCTTTCATCGAAGTCGCCGAACCATTGCCGGAGCTGCCTGGCGGCCTTTTCCCGGATATCCGGGGTAATGTTCTTGGCAACAGAATAGATACACCAGGAGATGGCGGCCAGGTCGTCCGTGTACCCAACCAGCGGAAGGGCGTCCGGGACCAGGTCCAGAGGCAGGATGAAATAGCCGAGGGCGCCGACAATCTTGGCCTTGTCAGAAGTGGATGTGGTCTTGCTGGCGAGCACATAATAAAGAAGGAGCACGCCATAGATGACCTCCATGCCGGCTTTCCGGGCGACGCGGACCATTTTGTCCCAGAGGCTTTCCTCGGAATAGTGTCCGCTGTATTTTTCGATGTTTTCTTCCATAACGATGCAAAGATAACGTTTTTCCTGATATCATCGACTGCCAGAATGGCAGATAAAGCCCTGTGGCAGAAAATTTGTTGGTCAGATGGACCGAAAATAGAATGAATCATGGCAGAAAAAAAGAAAAAGACGGCCCCTGAGGCCCATCCCGATACGGAAAAAGCAAAACAGCTGGAAGAGAAAGTTGACAAACTGAATGCGGAACTGGAGTCGAAGAAAAACGATTATCTCCGCCTGATGGCAGAGTTCGATACCTTCCGTCGCCGCACCTCAGAAGAGAAACTCTCTCTGGTCACTTCTGCTTCTGCGGAGACAATCAAGGGACTTCTGCCCGTGTTGGACGACTGTGAGATTGCCCTCGCCCAGCTCGAGAAATCCTCGGACAGCGAAGCTGCGAAAGAGGGGACTCTCCTGATATTCAATAAACTGAATAACTATCTGAAAACAAAAGGCTTGGAACGTATTGAAGCGAAGGACCAGCCCTTTGATACAGAATTCCATGAGGCGGTCACGACATTCCCCGCCCCCAGTGAGGAGCTGAAGGGCAAGGTCATCGATGTCGTGCAGACGGGCTATACCCTGGGCGGGAAGGTTCTCCGCTATGCTAAAGTAATTGTGGGAGCATAATCGTATGGCACAGAAAAGAGATTACTACGAGGTCTTGGGTGTCAGTAAGACCGCTTCGGCGGACGAAATCAAGTCCGCCTACCGGAAACTGGCCCTCAAGTGGCATCCGGACCGCTGGGTAAGCGGAACGGATGCGGAGAAAAAGACCGCCGAAGAAAACTTCAAGGAGGCGGCGGAAGCCTATTCCGTGCTCAGCGACCCGCAGAAGAAAGCCCGGTATGACCAGTTTGGCTTCGCAGGAGACCAGATGGGCGGAGGCGGTGGATTCGACTTCGGCGGCTTTGACCTGAACGAAATCCTGCGCAGCGTTTTCGGTGGCGGCGGCTTCAATTTCGGTGGCGGAGGGTTCGACTTCGGGGATTTCGGCGGTTTTGGCGGCTCCACGGGCACGCGTGCCAGCCGGGGGCAGGATATCCGGACCCGGGTGACCCTAACCCTGGAAGAAATCGCCAAGGGCTGTACCAAGACGGTGTCCATTGAACACAACCGGCCTTGTCCGGAGTGCGGCGGGAAGGGGACCAAGAACGCATCTGACATCAAGACGTGTCCTACCTGCCATGGCAGCGGCCAGGTACGTCAGGCCATGCGGGGTCTCTTCGGGATGCAGAGTTATTCCATCTCCGCCTGCCCGCAGTGCGGCGGCAAAGGCAAGATTGTCTCCAACCCCTGCCGGCGCTGCCATGGAACCGGTTTGGAACGGATCCGGGAAGAAGTGACCTTCCAGGTGCCGGCTGGCGTCCAGGAGGGGATGCAGATTACCATCTCCGGCCAGGGCCATGCCGACCCGAACGGCGGCGTGAACGGGGACCTGCTCGTAGTTATCCGCGAAGCACCCCATGCCCAGTTGCAGCGGGATGGAAACAATTTGTTCTACACCCATTTCATCTCCGTGATGGATGCCATGCTCGGCGGTGAAATCTCGGTTCCCTGCCTGGACGGCGCCTATAAACTCCGGGTCGAACCGGGCACCCAGTCCGGAACCATTGTCAAAGTGCGCGGGAAGGGACTTCCTTCGGTCCAGGGATATGGCCGCGGGACGGGTGACCTGTATGTCAAGCTGATGGTATGGATCCCCCGGAGACTGTCCCGCAGCGAACGTGAAAAAATGGAAGAAATCCGCTCCAGCAGCTCTTTTACCCCGGACCTCAGCCGGGAAGACAGGGCTGTTTTCGATAAAACGAAAAATATTTTCTAAAAAAATTGGTGGATTGAAAAAACTTTTCTATCTTTGCAGTCCCAAAACGAGCAACCTCTTGTCAAGAAGGAAGAACAATGTTGCATTAGAAGATATTTGAAATATGGATTTGATTAAAATTGCAGAGCAGGCTTTCCCGAGCGGAAAAGCTGCCGAGTTCCCGGAATTCAAGGCCGGTGATACCGTCACCGTTACCTATAGAATTAAGGAAGGAGATAAAGAGAGACTTCAGAATTTCCGCGGAGTCGTCATCCAGATCAGTGGTATGGACGAATTCACCCGGACATTCACCGTCCGCAAGGTTTCGAGCGGTATCGGAGTTGAGAGGATTTTCCCTTTCCAGTCTCCGTTTATCGACAAGATCGAGGTCAACAAGTATGGTAAAGTCCGCCGTGCGCGCATCTTCTACCTCCGCGACCTCACCGGTAAGAAGGCCCGTATCAAGGAGAAGGTCTACACTGCAGAAAAATAAGGCTGCATAAGCCTGAACGGCTCCTTAGCTCAATTGAATAGAGCATTTGACTACGGATCAAAAGGTTACAGGTTTGAGTCCTGTAGGAGTCACGAGAAAACACCGTCTGACACACGTCAGATGGTGTTTTTCTTTAAAATTGTACCAAAATTGTACCAAAGAATAGTCCAGTTTACCAATTGTTCTCGCCATCAAAAAGCGGGGCTACAAACTGCCGGGCAATATGCTCATTGATCGGCTTGTGGTATGCGAGGAAGATCATGAAGGGAAGACGGGTGGCTGCGTAAGGATATAGCGTACGGACCTTGTCCTCTAAATCTTTTCCTTTGGCCTCAAAATAAGCCGCCGAAAACACCTGCCAGTGATGGGAAAGCTGGTCTGGAGACAGGTGAAATAGCTCTTGGCTGCGCTCTTCGTTTGTAATGCCGGTAATGCGCCAGGTAAAGCCCAGGTCCCATTCTGGGACGCCATAACTGAACTGTCCAACATCTATCCAGAGGTCTCTGTTCCCGGAGCGGATGATGTTCCCTATCTGGAGGTCTCCGTGAAGGCAATAGGGATGCTCGGGAACCGTCTTGATGAAATCCATTATCCTTTCACGGAGAAAGTCCGGGGCCATCTCCCTGTTCTCATAGAATGAAAGCAGACGCTGTTTCATGGACGGGACGAGGGTGGTGTCGGCAGGCGTAGCATGGAGACTCCGCGCGAGCGTTGCGAATTCTTTGCTCAGCGGTTCCATACGTTCAGGATTCTCCGAAATGATGCGTGCAAAAGACTTTTTGTCCTCTATCAGCTCATATTCTGCGCCGTAGCGTTCCCCGTCCGTAACAAGACGGATGGGACGGGGTGTCGGAATACCCAGTTCATAGACGGTTTGAGAGGTAAAGAACTCCTGAGCCGCCATATCTGCAGCAAAGCCCGGTGTAAATAATTTCGCCAGCCGTTTCTCCTGCTTGTGAGTGTACGTTAGC
>JAEEGL011293080.1_pt1 | contig 24380 bp, 14 predicted proteins | sample 9134231 | NCBI WGS metagenome assembly JAEEGL01 (sample SAMN16246548, study PRJNA631951) | gut metagenome | biome: gut microbiome; feature: rumen; material: fiber-attached | host: Bos | place: Iran: Karaj | collected 2018-10
TCTTCTTTGCCCTGTCTATTTCCCGTCTATCCTCTTTCTCCTTCAATGTCTGTCGCTTGTCATATTCTTTCTTTCCTCGCGCCAACGCAATGTCCAGTTTTGCCAAACCTTTCTCGTTGATAAACAGACGGACAGGCACGATGGTGAAGCCGGGTGCTTTTGTATCCTCTTGCAAGTTGCGGATTTCCTTTCGATTCAAAAGTAACTTCCGTTCTCTACGCTCCACATGGTTGTTGTATGAACCCTCCGAATAGAGAGCCACATACATGTTCTTCACCCAAATCTCCCCATTATTGATGTAGCAATAGGTGTCCACGAGGCTCGCTTTGCCTGCACGTATGCTCTTGATTTCCGTACCTGTCAAGACGATACCAGCCGTGAATGTGTCGATGAATTCATAGTCAAACGACGCTCTTTTGTTCTTGATGTTCACCTGCTGCTGTTTCGTTATCTTTTTCTTTGCCATAATCTTACATGTACTCATCTAAATTCTCCACTATCATCTTCGCCACTGCTGGGGTCACCTCCTCCTGATGCTCGTCAAGAAAGTCATCGCCCAACTCGTTCAGTTCTTCCAACTGCTCATACATTGCCATGAAATCCTCGTCGCTCATGTCTTGGGAAAGTTCCTCTTGATGCTTATGGTACTCCTTTTTCACCTCATACAACAGTTTCGAGAAGTCCTTCATCACCTTCTCCTGACCTTCCACACTTCCCCACTCTTTCTTCACCACCATCGGGAACGGTCCTTCCAGCACATAAGGTGCATAACCGTTCATGATTAGCTGAATGAATCCGCCTTCCATCACTTCGTCAAGCACATAGCGATAGCACAACACAGCATGTTGCTCTGCGCTCAGCATGTCCATGTTCTCTGCTGTCAATCCACCGCCAATCGCCGCCAGATACCCATCTGTCACCCATTCGATGAAGGCGATGCTATCCAGCGTTTCATACTTCTTCTGTGCCTCTTGCTTGTCCAAATGTACCATTGTTGTAGCTTTTAAGGATGCAAAGGTACGTTTTCTTTCCCAAATCATCAAAAACTTGCCACATAAAGTGGAGAAGAAGTCGGTTGTTTCGTGATTTTTCCCCTGTAAAGTTGGGTGTCTATTAAAATCGTTGTATATTTGTAGCCACTTTTACTACACCAAAACAAGAAGATAATGAAAAAGACAACTTACATTTGGGCATGCGGATTGGCACTTCCCCTGCTTTTCTGCAGTTGCAACAGCAAGAATGCTGCCGAAAATGGTAGCGAAGAAGACTCGACGGCTGTGGCTGTCGTAAGTGACCAACCAACAGATGACGAAACATCCGCTGATGAATCCAGCAACAAAGCATCGGTTTTCGAAGACTGGTCAACCCGTCCCATCACGGTGAAGACCGAAGGCGGCAAAGTGGACATCCATGCTTTTGCCAAGGCATTCTGTCAAGAATATTCGGCGGCTGAGCCTTGTGCCAAGATGCTTTCCTATTTTAAGAATCCTGCCGATTTCGAGAAGCCGGAGGAAGTGTTCTTTGTGAAGGACTATCCAAAGAGCGGCTACATCGCTTGCGACTGGAGATTCGAGTCTGTCAATAACGTGACATTATGCTATTGGAATCGCAAGAACGGGCACCAACTGGTAGGTGTGACAACTGAGTGTGGCATGGAAGGAGAAGGAATGATGGGTCAGTACATGTTTTACGATTATGACAAGGCAACAGGACTCATGACACCAGACATGAACGTCGTGAAAGTTTTTGACAAACTTGCCGCCTCATACGAGGACATCGTCCTGTATCTGCCCGAAGAAGGCAAAGACATCGTCGTGTACGCTTTCAACTATGGCGACGACGAAGAATCGGAAGATGACGACACATTAGATTCTTACAGCGGAAAGTGGGACGGCACGTCCTTCTCCATCGTAAAGGAGTGAACAAAGCATTAAGGCATAACATAAGGCGACACTCACTCTCGTCGTTGTCCAAGAACAATACGTCCCTTTTGCTTTTCTCACTTTTCGCAATCAAAAAAGATCCAAGAAGAAATGAAATCCTTGCAATAGTGCAAAGTTTGTCGCAAAACTTTGCACTATTCCAATGGATGCAACTCGTTTGTGGGCAAGACTAACGTTCGTTTACGGGCAAGACTTACGTTCGTTTGTGAGGAACACTTGCATGCGCGAGTGAAAGTCACTTAAATGCGCAATCTCCGAATCAGTATTTTTTTTGAGAGATTAGAGTTGAGAGTTGACAAGTGACTGTTCATCTCTCATTTTGAAAAGTGCATCTTTTCCGCCTGTTTTCACTCCTTCATTTTCCATTCTTGAAAGTTTTTCGTACCTTTGCAAAATCTTAAAGACTTAGTACATGAACAATACTGAAAAGTACCGATTGCCTCACCCACTTGTGGCTCTCATTCCTGTTATAGTGCTCATTGTCTTCTTGGGCACAGTCATTTATCTTTTTGGAAGCGATTCGCTGAGTGGTGGCAGTCAGATAGCCCTCATCTTTGGTGCAGCAGTGTGCATCTCCTTATCCATGCTTATTTATCATGTGCCATGGAAAAAGTTCGAGAAGCACATTGCCAAGATAATCGGCGACATGGCGATCATGCTCTTCATCCTCTTGGCTGTGGGTATGCTCTCGGGAGCGTGGATGATTAGCGGTGTGGTGCCCACATTAATATATTATGGTGTACAAATCATGTCGCCTCAGTTCTTCTTGGTCAGCACTTGTATCATCAGTGCATTGGTGTCCCTGCTATCAGGCAGTTCGTGGACCACAATCGCCACCATTGGCGTGGCATTGCTGGGCATCAGCGAGGCTCTTGACATCGATGTGGCATGGACAGCTGGTGCTATCATCTCCGGATCCTACTTCGGCGACAAAATGTCACCCCTCAGCGACACCACCATCCTCGCCTCATCCGTCTCTGGCACTGATCTCTTCGTACACATCCGCTACATGATGTACACAACTGTGCCCACTTTCCTCATCACCCTCATCATTTTTCTCATTGTCGGATTTGGCCATGACGAGGGAACAGACATGCAGGTGGCAGAATATACAGAGGGGCTTGACCACACCTTTAACATTTCCTTGTGGACATTGCTCGTCCCAATCCTTACTGCTGTACTCATCGCCCAAAGAGTGCCATCCGTCATCACCTTGTTCGCCTCTGCTATCATGGCAGGCATCACGGCACTTATCCTTCAGCCGCACATTCTTCACCAGATAGCAGACACCAACGAAGTTTCCTCCATCATGTCACTGTTCAAAGGGCTTGCCATCACCTACTACGGTGCCACAGCCATCGACACGGGACACGCTGCGCTGAATGACCTTGTATCCACAGGAGGCATGGCAGGCATGCTCAACACCATCTGGCTCATCCTTTGTGCCATGTGTTTCGGTTCCTGCATGGTGGCAAGCGGCATGATTGAAAGTCTTACTCGAGTCATCATCCGCATGGCTCACAACCGATTCACCCTCGTTGGCACCACCGCGTGCTCAGGACTATTCCTCAACATCACCACAGGCGACCAATTCATCTCCATCGTTCTCACTGCCAACATGTACCGAAACGCTTATCGTCAGCAGGGTTACGAATCACGTCTCCTTAGCCGCACCACCGAAGATGTTGCGACTGTCACCTCTGTTCTCATTCCTTGGAGCACCTGCGGCATGACTCAAGCAGCTGTCCTCGGTATCCCCACACTCGTCTATCTCCCCTACTGTTTCTTCAACATCATCAGCCCCCTCATGACCTTGCTTGTGGCTGCAATAGGTTGGAAAATCTACAGAACCCCACCTACCGAGGCGTTAGAGAATGAAGAAAAAGAGGAAGTAAATGAATAAAAACGTGAGGATATGTCAAAAAAGGCATATCCTCAAATTTGTTTCAAACACAAAAAGAGAATTTTTTAAAAAAATCAGCAAAATGATGATTATTCTTTGAAAAAATGTTTATCTTTGCAAATGAAATCTGTTTTTCCAACCTAAGTGACACCTGTGAGACTATGAGAAGGGAAGACATATTGTGAAGCACACAACAACCTAAATTTAATGATATATGAATAAAAAGAATTTTTCCAAGTGGACCTTGGTAATCGGCGCAGTAGTCGGTGGATTGACCTCATGTGGCCTGGACATTCCTGAGGAAACACAATCATCGTTTGAAACGATGACTGTTTCAAAAACAGACGTTGAGATTCCTGCAAAGTTTAGTGCTAAGATGAAAGGTCAGGCTGACGTGAACATCATGCCGCAGGTAAGTGGCCAGCTGATGAAACTCTATGTGAGTGAAGGTCAGCAAGTGAAAGTGGGACAAACACTCTTTGTCATTGACTCGCGCAATGCCCAACTGGAACTGGAAGCTGCTCAGGCTAATTTGCAGGCAGCTTTGGCTCAGGAAAACTCGGCTAAGCTGGAGTTTGACTCCAACAAAAACCTATTTGAAAAGAAGATTGTGAGCAGCTACATGCTCGAAAACTCGCAAAACACCTACCGCCAAGCTCAGGCTTCGGTAGCTCAAGCCCGTGCGGCAGTGAACCGCGCAAAGGTGAATCTGGGTTTCTGCACCATTAAAGCTCCTGTTTCGGGCATTATCGGTGAGATTCCTGTACGTGGTGGTGATCAGGTGACCCCAATGACTCAACTGACAGTACTGAGTGGCAACACAACGATGGAGGCAGAGTTCTCGGTGACAGAAGCTATCGTTGAAGCCATGGTGCAGGAGGGTATCAATGCGGAAGACAAGGAGAAGTATATTGCCAATTTGCCTGAGGCAACTTTCGTGATGAAGAATGGTACAGAGTATCCTCACAAAGGTCGTGTCACCAGCCTGACAGGTGTGGTGAATGCTGCTACAGGTTCGTTGACCAGCAAGGTGTCATTCCCCAACCCCGATGGACATTTGTACTCTGGTGTGCAGGGCACAATCGTGCTGCCATTTGTGGAAAAAGACGTAATTGTCATTCCACAGCATGCAGTAGTGCGTTTGCAGGACAAATCATTGGTTTACAAAGTGCAGGCTGACAGTACCGCAACTGGCATCGACGTGACAACACAAGATGTCGGCAATGGTAAGGACTACGTCGTGACCAGCGGTCTGAAAGTGGGTGACAAGATTGTGACCGTCGGCGCCAATAACGTAAGTGAGGGACAGAAGGTACTGTTTCCCGAACAAGCAAAGAGTGAGAAAAAATAAAAGTTAAAAACTAAAAACTAAAAGTGAAAGTTACCTGCCATGCGGTATGTTGGCATTCTGTTTGCAAGGATATTTTTACTTTTAACTTTTAGTTATTCACTTTTAACTTTGAAAGACTTTCAATTATGAAGAACAATATTTTTATCAACAAATACGTGATGGCATGTGCCATCTCGATTGTAATTGCGCTGGTGGGGTACATCTCGATGAACTCGCTGCCAGTGGAGCAATATCCTGACATTGCACCGCCAACGGTGCTTGTCTCCACCACTTATTCGGGTGCCGACGAGAACACCATCATGAAGTCCGTCATCCAGCCGCTCGAAGAGGCAATCAATGGTGTGACTGACATGACTTACATGACCTCAAAAGCCTCATCCAACGGTTATGTCAGCATCAATGTGTATTTTAAGCAGGGAGTGGATGCCGACATGGCAGCTGTGAATGTACAAAACCGCGTGACCCGCGCACAAGCCCTCCTACCTGCCGATGTGAACAAGGTGGGTATTACGGTGCAGAAAATGCAGAGTAACATCCTGCAGATTTTTGCCGTGAAGAGTGTTGATGGAAAGTATGACGAGGATTTTGTCTCGAACTATGTTGACATCAACATCAAGCCGCGTCTGATGCGTATCCCCGGTGTGGGTAACGTGCAGAGCCTCGGTAACACTTACGCCCTGCGCATCTGGCTGAAACCTGATGTGATGGCTCAGTATGGCTTGACACCAGAAGAGGTGTTCGCAGCCATCGGTGGACAGAGTTTCGTTGCCGCTACAGGTTCATTAGGCGAACAGTCGGAAAACGCCTACCAGTACTCGATGCAGTACAAGGGTACACTGAAAAGCGTGGAGGAGTTCAACGACATCGTAGTGCGCACCAGCGATGGCGGTCACATGCTTCACTTAAGCGATGTGGCAGAGGTAAAGATTGGTGCCATGAGTTACAACTACACCTCAAACATCCAAGACCGTCCGGGTGCCCTCTTCATGGTGTTCCAAGCACCAGGCGCTAACGCCACCGAGGTGAATGCCCGCATCAACAAAACTTGTGAGGAGATGAAGGCAACGATGCCTGCTGGGTTGGAGTTCGTGACGATGATGACCAGTGATGACTTCCTCTTTGCCGCTATCCATAATGTGGTGGAGACGTTGATCATCGCCATCATCCTCGTGATTCTCGTGGTGTTTTTCTTCCTTCAAAATTTCAAAGCCACCATCATTCCTTCCATTTCGATTATCGTGTCACTGTTGGGCACATTCGCAGTCGTCTCCTTGGCAGGCTTCTCGCTCAACATCCTGACACTGTTCGCCCTTGTGCTGGCCATCGGAACCGTGGTGGACGATGCCATTGTTGTGGTCGAAGCTGTGATGGCGAAAATGGAGGGTGGTATCAGCGATGCACGTGAAGCCACCCGTCAGGCAATGAGTGAAGTGTCTGTGGCTGTTGTCTCCTGTACCTTGGTGTTCATGGCGGTGTTCATCCCCGTGACCTTCATGCCTGGCACATCCGGTACATTCTTCACACAGTTCGGCGTGACGATTGCATCTTCCGTAGGTCTGTCCTGCGTGTCTGCTTTGACGCTCTGCCCTGCCCTCTGCGCTATCATGATGAGGATGGAGCAAGGCAAGAAGGAAGGCAAGAGCCTGACCTACTATACGAAGAAGGCCTATACGGTGAGTTACAATGCCATCTACAACAAGTATGCAAAGAGCGTTCAGAAGTTCATCAAACGCCCTGTGCTTGCATGGAGCCTGTTGGTGGTTGCAGCCATTCTGTTCGCGTTCTTTATGAAGAACTTGCCGTCAGGTCTCGTTCCACAGGAAGACCAAGGCGTATTCTTGGCAGAGATTCGTGTGCCTGAAGGTACCACCTTGCAGCAGACCCGTGAGATTGTGAAGAAAGTGGAAGCCAAAGTGAAAAAGATTCCAGAGCTGGAGAGCTTTGCAGTATGCTGCGGTTATGGTATGGCATCTGGTGAAGGTTCGAATTTTGCCACGCTGATTGTTCGTCTGAAGAATTGGGACGAACGTCCAGGTATGAACCACATGATAGACCTCGTCATCGCTCGTTTCTATTATGACTGTATGGACATCAAGAACGTGCAGGTGCTGCCGTTCCAGATGCCACAGATTCCTGGATATGGTACGAGTAACAGTGTGAATCTGGTGGTGGAAGACCCCACCGACGGCAATATGTCGGAATTTGCCAAAAAGACCGAGCATTTCCTGAACAAGCTGGCAGAACGTCCAGAGATTGGTTCCGCCATGTCATCTTACTCTGAGCGTTATCCCAAGTATCAAGTTGATGTTGATGCTGTTCAGTGTGACCGCGCTGGTGTGTCGCCTGCAGAAGTGCTCAACACGCTCGGTGCCTTCTGCGGTGGATCCTATATCGGAAACTTTAACCAGTTCGGTAAGGTCTATCGTATCATGGCATGTGCTTCTCCAGAATATCGTCTCGACCCATCCTCACTGCAAAACATCTTCGTGCAGGTGAAGGGTGGCAAGATGGCACCTATCGCTGAGTTTGTCACATTGAAAGAGATTGTGGGTCCTTCGAACATCGAACACTTCAACCTGTTCCAAAGCATCACTTGCTTCGTCACTGCAGGTAGTGGTTACACAGAAGGTGACGCTCACAACGCTATCGCCGAGGTGTTTAAGCAGGAAATGCCTTCTTCTGCCACATATGAGTACAGCGGTATGTCGCGTGAGTTGGAGGAGACTTCCGGCTCCAACGCCACAGCACTCATCTATGTCATTTGTGCTATCCTGATTTATCTCATTCTGGCATCCCTCTACAACTCATGGTTCACTCCGATGGCTGTGCTCCTGAGTGTTCCTTTCGGACTCATGGGTGCATTCTTATTCGCCTACTTCGGTTCACTGCTCCATCTGCCAGGCATGGACAACAACATCTACCTTCAGACGGGTGTCATCATGTTGATTGGTTTGCTTGCCAAGACTGCCATCCTGATAACGGAGTTCGCTTCTGAACGTCGTGCGCAAGGACTGAGCATCGTCGATGCAGCCTTCGAGGCATGCAAAGAACGTCTGCGTCCTATCCTAATGACGGTGGTGACGATGATTGCAGGTATGATACCGCTCATCATCGAAGGCGGTGCAGGAGCTAATGGAAACCGCGCCCTCGCTCTTGGCGTGGTGGGTGGCATGACTGTGGGCACCATTGCCTTGCTGTTTGTAGTACCAGCATTCTTCATTGTATTCCAGAAGTTACATGAGAAATTCCAAGGTAAAACACAGAACGCTGAATCTTAATCTCGATGAAGTTAAACTGAAAACGAGTAAGTTATGAAAAGAATAATATCAATTTTTGCCGCCGCCGCTTGTTTCGTACTTTCTGGGTGTGGCATATACAACAAATATCAATCCACAGCAGAAGTGCCAGTCAATGCCTATGGTAATGACGTCGTAAACACTGATGGCATACAATTGGCAGATTTGTCTTGGCGTGAATTCTTCACAGACCCATTGCTCCAGCAACTAATTGACACTGCTCTGGTGCGTAACACAGACTTGAACTCTGCCCGTATTGCCGTGGAGAAGTCGGAGGCAGCGCTTCGTGCTGCAAAACTGGCTTATCTGCCATCGCTCTATTTCTCACCTTCCGGCACATTGTCAAGTTTTGATAACAGTCCAGTTTCGAAGGCTTATGATTTGTCATTGCAAATGAGCATGGATTTGGATGTGTTTGGATCCATCACCAGCCAGAAGCGCAAATCGAAGGCTGTGCTGCTGCAAGCTCAAGCTCAAGAGGAGGCAATACGTGCCAATCTGATTTCTTCTGTAGCACAGCACTACATTCTCCTGTTGGTGCTTGACCGTCAGATGGAGATTCTTACAGCGACCGACAGTCTTTGGAACGCTTCGTTGGAAACTCAGAAAACGCTGTGGGAAAACGGCAAGTCCTACTCTACGGCAGTCAATCAGATGGAGTCTTCTTATTTGAACGTAAAAACTCAGCTGGTAGATACAAAGCGTAACATCCGTCAGGTGGAGAATGCCCTTTGTCGTCTGCTGGCTATCACCCCTCAACACATCCAGCGCAAGCGTTGGGGAAACTATGAATTGCCTCAGCGATTCAGCGTCGGTGTGCCGGCACAACTGCTTACGCGTCGTCCAGACGTGCGCATAGCTGAACATGCCATGGAAGAAGCCTTCTACAATACACAAGCAGCGCGTTCCGCCTTCTACCCATCCATTACCTTGCAGGGTGCATTAGGATGGACGAACAATGCTGGCGTCGTGACCGATCCGGGCAAGTTGTTGTGGACTGCAGTGGCTTCTCTCACACAGCCTATTTTTGCACGTGGAAAATTGCTCACAAACCTCAAAGTGAGCAAACTCACTCAAGAAGATGTGCAGAACAAATATGTGCAGACAGTCATCGATGCGGGTAACCAAGTGAATGAGGCTATGGCGGATTGCCAAGCAGCACTGGAGAAAGATGGCTACTACAAACGTCAGGTAGCAGTGCTTCACGATGCCTATAACGGCACCCATGAGCTGATGGATAATGGTAAGGCAAACTATCTTGAAGTGCTCACAGCACAAGAAAGTTTGCTCAGTGCCCAGCTTAGCGAGGCAATGAACCTTTACGATGGTGCTCAAGCCCTTATAGCTTTGTACATCGCTCTCGGTGGAGGAACGAAATAAGTGAAGACTGTGCGTTTTGCAGAACAACAGATTACACCCAATTAATAATACTAAAACGAAAACAATTTATTAAAACGAAACTACATGAAAAAAAATTTTTTATGGATGATGGCAACCATCCTGACATGCGGTCTCACTGCAACAATGTTAACCGCATGTAACAATGATGATGATGACAACACTGGCATTAACAATCTCGATGAAACAATCAAAGGTAAATGGATGATGGCTGAAGCAGATGGTAAGCTTGTGCCAACGGATTCCAAGCAGGTGGTGACATACGAATCTGCTTCGAAGTACTATTACAGCCTCTCCATCAGCGCTATCAGCGACTTGAATTTGTGGGTAAACCACTGTGAAGGTCAATACACTAACAACGGCAACAAATTGTCTCATACGGTGGAAGTGCCCAATACAACACCACATATCTCTTTTGCACAACAATTTGAAGTTCTCTCCATCAACGATGACGAGATGCAGCTCATCGCCAACAACAAGACATTCAAAGATGGTGAATTATATAGAAACACGAAAGACTTGAAGGAGCGCAAAGTACGCGTGACTAAAGACTACAGCAAAGACATCATCGGCACATGGGAAGGACAACAAACAAGTGAAAAGGACACACATAGCGACGGGAAACCACACCGTTGGGAGTACAAGGCTGACGGAACTTTCGTCTATTACAGTCAAAACGACAAAGGAGAATGGGTAAACAGAGAAAACACCATGGCAGAATACTTTGTTGATGGCATCTTGCTTTGTTCGCGTTGGAAGAATGTGGGAGACGACACGGAGAAACGTGAAAGTTGGGAGATTGCTTCCATCAAAGATGGCAAGATGGAATGGACAGCCCTTCGCCAAGCTGCTGATGGCTCCTACTATACAGCCACTTTCAGTATGACTCAAGTGAAATAAAACATAAACTCAAGTATAACAAAAGAGATGCACCCCCGACAATGGAGGTGCATCTCTCATCTTTAGCACTTCTTTCCTAAACTTTCAACAACGGCGAGAAGAACTTCTGTAACGGAGGAACAAGAAGAGCAGGAACATTACCACAATACCGAATAAAAGAGAGAGCATGGCACTCTTGGTGAAGCCTGCCACAAGGAATGTGAGGAATGACACTGATGCTGCCGTTAGCGCATAAGGCAACTGAGTGGTGACGTGGTTCAAGTGTTCACATTGTGCTCCTGCCGATGACATGATGGTGGTGTCGGAGATGGGAGAGCAATGATCACCACACACCGCACCTGCCATGCAAGCAGAGATTGAAATAATCATGAGTTGAGGGTCAACATCATGGAAACAAGACACCACGATGGGGATAAGAATGCCGAAAGTGCCCCACGATGTGCCAGATGCAAATGCCAACACTACGGCTACGACAAAGATGATGGCAGGAAGGAAGCCCATAAGTCCGCTTGCAGAGTTTTCCACCAAACTTGCCACATAAACTGCGGCTCCCAAACTGTCAGTCATGCTCTTCAGTGTCCATGCGAACGCCAGAATCAGCATGGCAGGCACCATCTGCTTGACACCATCTGGCAAACATTCCATGCAGTCGCTGTACAACAACGATTTGCGCGACAGGTAGTAGATGATGGTGATGACGAGTGACACGGCAGAGCCCATCACTAAACCCACTGAGGCATCGCTGGCAGCAAAGGCATCGACAAAGCTCTTGCCACTGAAATAACCACCAGTGTATATCATACCGATAACACATCCGACAACGAGAAGCACGACAGGGATAATCAGATCCGACACCCTACCCTTTTTACCTTCCTTCTGTCCCTCTCCATCAGATTGTTTAGCACAGCTCGTTGTGAAGAGGTCACCCCTAAGCGCATTTTTCTCGTGCAGCAACATAGGACCAAAATCAACTTTCATGAAGATGATGAAAAGCATCATCAGCAAGGTCAGCAAGGCATAAAAATTGAATGGGATGGATTGAATAAAGACGCTGATGCCGTTCTCTTCTTTGACAAATCCCGACACGGCTGCTGCCCACGACGAAATAGGTGCAATGATGCAAATGGGTGCCGCCGTCGAGTCAATTAAGTATGCCAGCTTGGCACGGCTTATCTTATGCTTATCAGTGACGGGGCGCATGACAGAACCAACAGTCAGGCAGTTGAAATAGTCGTCAATAAAAATCAAGCAACCCAACAACATGGTTGAGAACTGTGCACCAGCACGGCTTTTAATGTGGTTGGCTGCCCAAACACCGAAAGCTGCCGAACCACCCGTACGGTTCATCAGTTGCACCATAGTACCTAAGATGACCAGAAAGACAAGTATGCCGACATTCCACTTGTCAGACAGCACGGTCATGATACCATTGGGAAAGAGTTGATTGAGCCCTTCCACAAGGTCAAAGTTTGCATTGAGCAACGCGCCTGTCACCATACCAAAGAACAAAGAACTATATACCTCCTTGGTAATTAGCGCCAGCGAGATAGCTATGAGAGGTGGAGTCAAAGCCCATATAGTATTTTTTACGGGCATGTGATTGATGCCCACGGCATAAGCCAACCAACCTAAAAACAAAACTACGACCAATTGGGCCAAGTAAGTCAAGCGTTTAGACTTTTCTACTTTTACAGATCCAATGATTTTCATCTCGTAATAATACTATTTCTTTCTTTGTTTCGGAATATTATTTTCGGAAAGGATAAAAAGTGGCACCTACACTTACTGCTCGGTTTTGATAAAGACCAGAGAGTTGTTCCCATGTACCAGTCATATAACCGCCCAAGTCGTGGTATTCGGCAAAGACATTACATTTCTTGCCAATTTGTTTATTTGCCTTGACAGTGGCAAAAAGATGGGCGTGGATGTTATCCATTGAGCGCCTACTGCTATAAAGGAGCACCGAAGAGAGACGAACTCCGTGAGGAAGGTTGAGGGTTGGTGCAGCCTTAAGTGTGACGAAATTGTCGTTTTCAGAAGGAGTATCAGCACCTTCTTTTTTATGTTTGTGGTAGTAGTTGGCGCCAAATGTCAGTTCCCATGGACCCGTTTTCCAAAAGATAGAGCTTCTGATGCCCAATTGCTGGTGGTTAGGGCTAGAAAGGTGGCTATACCATGTGTTTTCCACACTTGAGTGCAAGAAAAAGTTCTTCTGCTGATAGGAATAGCGCAGCACTCCTTGATGCACGAGGTTTGTACGGTAATCGGTGGCTGAATATTTCAGTGATGTTCCTGGCTCTGTTTCGTCAACTAGAAAATCACTCATTTCAGGCACATAGAAGCGGCGAGTGAACAATGCCTGGAAGAAATTGCGTCCAGCCTTGTAACCCGCACTAGCAAGGTATGAGTGATTGTTGCGCGCATGTTTCCAGATGCTGCGGTCTTCAGAATCGTACTGACGATTCCAATAGTGCATCATGCGGTAGCGGTCACCAAAAGTCAACAACCATGGACCATGAGCATAGTCGAGCTGAGCGTAAAAGTCAGCCTGCATGAACTGCTCACGACTCTCTTTGAAAGACAAAAGGTTATCGTAATCTAACTCTGTACCGACCATCAGCCAAAGGTCTGGTGTGAAGATAGGAGTGTTGAACTCCACGAAAACGTAGGGATAGCTGTCGCCCGTCCTTTCGCCTTGATTAGAACCGCTGGTGTAGTCGCCACCCATCTCTGCAAATAGAATAGCATCGTTCTTGAATGTGTGGGAGTATGACAATACAAGATCCACATAACGGTTGGAGTTAGCATGAGTTATCATCCAACCCGGATTGAAGAGTCTTGTTTTGCTGTCGCCATACTTTTGAAAAGCTTTGATGATGAGCCTGTCACTCTCACTGATTTTCCAATCTAAATTGAGATGCAGGTTTTCAGCCAATCCGCGATCAGTCATGCGCCACTCATCCGTTGGGTATGCTTTGCCGTAGGAAGTGTGTGCCATGGCAAAAGCCTGCACCGTCAACTTTTCACTCCTGTTGGTCACGTCTGCATAAAGCATGCCATTGCCGTAGGTACTACCTGCAAGAGACACCTTACCGTCTCTTTTGATGTCCTCACGATAATAGATGTCAATCACACCCTTCGTACCGCTCACAGCCTTAGCGACCGAACTGTTGCTGCAAATATGGATATGGTCTATCTCACAAGCCTTTACATTCGACAAAAATGTTTCCAAATCTGCTACGATACCGATGTTATCAATACGCAACGAATAATTTAGATCCAGCTTCTTTCCGTTGATTGATAAAAATTCGGGGCAGGTATGCAATACATCAAGTAAAGTCATTTCGCTGTCGGGATTCATCTTGTCCACATGGATCACATAGCGGTCGCCCTGAAACTCAATAATGTCATTGTCATCAGCTGCACATACAGTTAAACTTCCCATGCAGATCATGCATAGGAAGATACTGTTCTTCAAATAGTTTTTCATTCTTCTTTTACTTAACTCTGAGTGATTTTATTGATATATTAAAGATTAATTATTCATTTTGGAATGTACTGGTAAACCCATAACCATTGGTCAATCCACCGATGAGTCCATTCTGTGAAATGGGTACAAGATAGATGGGAGCAGACTTGCAATCCCAACCCTTGAAGAGGTCATTATAGTAAAAGCCATTGGCTTCTTCCTGTTCAACCAGTGCTTTACCCCACGCTTTCTTGTAGTAACCTTCTGGAGTGTCAGTGATGCGTGAAAACAATCCCTTGATGGCTATGTTGGAATTAGGGAATTGACTCTCAGCATAGTACGACCAGTCATGTTGTCCACGCCATCCTGGGAAGAGAGTGGCTTCCTCATCCGTGGCAGGCTCATAACCACCCACCAGCATATCATCAGGAGTTGGTCCTGTCACACGGGAGGAAAGACCGAGGTCTGTTGGGTTTACACCCTTGTAGTAGATGTAATCGGCAATGGTGTTTCCATTCTCAAAAGTATAATATCCTTTTGCTTTCAGACCGTCAATCATCTTCTCGGTCAGTTCCTTGACGGCTTTCACTTTCTTGCCAATGAAACCAGTACGAATCAAGTTCCAGCGGCGGTCTCCTTCACCTGCATATTCAAAGCCACGTTCATCGACAACATCTTCCAGCGTTACTCCACTCTTCATATCCAATCCAGCTCGCTGATGCGTCTTGTTATAATAGGTGTCAGCCACAGTTTGGTCGGGGGTGGTCTTCATCAATGCGGCTTCGGCAAGTCCGAGGTAAACCTCCGAAATTCGCATATAGGGAGCGTTAATGCCCGACTGACGCTGTTTCGTGATATAGGGGTTCACTTGGCGGTTCTCGTCAAACTTTCCACAGGCAATGCCCGCACCGTCTGCTGAAGTCTTCATGCCGAAACCTAAAAGCACCTCATAGCAGCATCCGCTACCATCATAACCGCTCAGGTCTTCTCGCTGACTGGATGCTTTCAGATAGGAACCCGTCACCACACATGAGATGTCACGACGCTTGTCGCGTGGGTCAAAGATGCCATAGTAGAAAGCAGGATTGATACGGGTCTGCCCATAAGACTTGCACACTCCGTATTTGTTGGAACTGGTGGCAGGACGTCCGATACTGTAAGGTCGCTCCTGATTACCCGTTGTTGATGAACCCTGCACGTTCTCATCTTCGAAAATGGATTCATCTGCCAATCCACCATCCTTTGCATGCAACTGCGTGAAGAACGTGGAATAATCGTTGGCATCGAATAGTGCTGCTCCCGGATGCTCTGCCACATACTTGAACGCATCGTAGGCGATGTCGTAGTAATGCTGATAGTTTTTAGGACGAGCGTATGCAGCATTGTTGAAGTCGGTGTAGTCAGGATGTCTTTCCAATCGTGACTCGTCAGTCACATCCAACCGATAGGTCTGATAGCCTCCTGCTTCCATCGCAATGCGTCCCAGCAGCGAATAGGCATACTGTTTCGTGAACATCCTTTTGTTGGTGTTGGTCAATTCCGGACACAAATCCTTGGCTTTGTCCAGTTCCTCAATCATCTTGTCGTAGATGTCCAGACGTGACGAGAAACTTTCCGGCACGTCAGACAATGAAAAGACGGACATCACATCGCCATAGTACTTGATGAGTTCACGGTAGCAAGTCGCCTTCATGCACACTGCCTGTCCATATATCTCGCCATAGGCTTCACCATCCTTTTCGTTCTGCAACATCTCAGGCGTGATGCCATCCGTGAGCATGTTCATGGTGGGGATGATGCCGTACAGCAAGGCGAAAGCAGTCTTGCCGTCTGCCGTTCCAAGTTCCTGCTGAACGGTGAAGGTCGAAACAATCGCCTTATCACCTCCGTTATAGAACGTCTCGGCTTTCAGACGTCCTGTGTGCTGTTCACCACCGTGACGCTCAATATCCGAGCCGGCAGCATCAAGGGCATAGAACAATCCGTTTCCGAACACTTGGTCACGCAATGCCACATGGAAATCCGCGTACGCACCATCCAAAGTGGTCTGACAACCATCCAAAGACGATGTTGCCAATTGGGCTGTAACAGTTGACGGTGAATTCGTTTCGAGATAGTCACTGCATGAATTCATTGTGAGCAGTCCTGCCACACAGAGGGCAGCACCCATTATTCTATTACTATTCATAGTAGTCATCATTTCAGGTTGAGTTTAGAATGTTACATTGACGCCGAAAGTGAAGGTACGGCTACGTGGATAAGAGTTATAGTCAAAGCCCGGTGTCGGGAAGCCAGCATAGTGGCTGTCCATCGCTGCATTGGTGTTCACGTCAGGGTCAAGACCGTCATATCCCGTGATGCAGAAGAGGTTGCTGCCTGTGAAGTACACACGCAGGTTGCTGATGCCAATCTTGCCCGTCAGCGTTTTGGGGAATGTGTAACCGAGCGTCAGCGACTGCAGACGCAGATAAGCGGCACTCTCCACATAATGGTTGCTCACGATGGGCGCATCGTTGGAGACATAACCCAGCAATCCATATTTAGCCCCTTCATTGAGACGTGCCAGTTCAGCAGGGTCAGTCACAGCATAAAGGTCACCCTCCTCATTGGTGTTGTACATACGCCAATGGTTATCAAACTTGGTGGCAAGACGGCTCATGGAAGACCACTTGGTGTTGTTGCCGCTATGCACCGTACGGGCATAATTGGCATTGAACACCTTTCCATCCAACTGGTAGGTGAAGTTGGCTGAGAAATCAAAACTCTTATAGTGTCCCGAGAAATTGAAGCCACCCGTATGTTTCGGCAACATACGTCCGATGATGGTCGCATCATTTGCATCCACGATGCCGTCGTTGTTGGTGTCTTGATACTTGGGCATGCCTGGAAATGCCGACTGACCTTCCGGACGTTGATAGTTTTCACTACCATGATAAGTAGTCAAATTACAATCCTCCACACCATCCTTCAAAGTCCACACACCGTCTTCCACATTGAAATCCTCCACCTTGTAGAATCCGTCAGCCTTGTAACCGATAATCAGACCTACAGGCTCATCCTCTCTGATGACATAAGGCTTAGAGGGGTTCATCGAAGTGGTGGCAAATCGCATCTCGCCATCCATGTTCGCGTCAGCAGGAACCTTCTCCACCTTATTTACATTATAATTATAGACCAACCCTACTTTCAAACCAAAGTCTTTCCTTTCGACGATGTTGTAGTTGAGCGCAAACTCTATACCCTTGTTAGAGGTGGTGGCGGCATTCATGAACATATACGAGAAACCCGATGTCGAATTGACAGGCACACGCATCAGACAATCCTTCGTCGTGTTCCAGTAGAAATCAACCGAACCGTTGAACTTGCCATTCAGGAAACTGTAGTCAATACCCATGTTGCGTGAAATGGTTTTCTCCCACTTTAAATCAGGATTACCCTTCAGGTTCCCCGTCGTATAGATGAAACTGCCATCCGCATTCTGTGAAGTCACCCACTCGTCATTGAAAGCACTGGCAGAGATGCCATCGTTACCAGCCATACCCAAAGAGAGGCGGAGTTTCAGAATGTCGAGCCATGAGCGGGTTTCTGCAAGGAAAGGCTCCTCCGAGATGCGCCATGCCACAGCACCTGCAGGGAAATAGCCCCAGCGGTTACCCTTAGCAAATTTCGACGAACCGTCAGCACGCAAAGTGAACGTGAAGAGGTAGCGGTCCATCAAGGTGTAATTCGTACGTCCGAACCATGAAATCGTATGAGAAGACACACCGATATCGTTGTTGGAATAACTCTGATTGCGGTTTTGTGCCATCTGAATCTGTCCGAAAGCCTCTTCCTTGCCCCATGATACAGGGAATTTGTAACCATACATCGTCGAGTTGTTTGAACGGCTTCCCAACACTTCATTACCCACCAGCACATTCAGCGAGTGGATGTCGCTTTGCAGCAGTTCCTTGAAATCATAGTTCAAGGTGGTGGTCCATGCTGAACCATAACCGTCACCTTGATTCAGTTTGGCTGACGAAACGAGGTCACGCCCTGTGTTAGGACCTGTCCATGTTTCCGATTTTGTCCAGTTGCGCGACAAACTGAGTTCTGTCTTTGCCGACAGGTTCGGAATAATCTCCCATGTCAGGGCAGTATGGAGACGCACACGCTGGCGTTTCCTCACAAAGTCATTGTCATTGATGACCGCCACAGGATTATACTGCTGTTCCGCAAAGTAATTGCCCTCACCGAAATTGGTGGTGCCACCCTCTCCGAGCGGTTTGTCTATCATATTGAACATCCACGGATACACCACCGTATTGCTGATGTTGGACGAAGAGCCGTTGAAATATTTGCCCAGCTGTGTCCTCGCCTCATTATAGCGGGCATCCACATCCAGTTTCAGGTTCTTTGTGATGCTCTGCTGCAACTTCACATTGACGTTCCAACGGCGGTGACCGCTCTGCTTCATCGTGGAGACATCATCCAGATAATTCACAGCCGCATAATACCTTGTCTTGTCTGTACCACCGCTCAATGACAAGTCGTGGTTCCACACATGACCAGAACGGTACACATCATCCATATAATTATGCGAATCCACCCCGTGGTAGTCATTCAGATGGTTGCCCTTTTCAGAACCAAGACCGTAGTAAGCCGCCATGTTGTCACCATATCCCACAGCCTGCATATATTCCCATCTGTCACGCACATACGTGTAGGCATCCTGCAGTTTCAGCAATTTAGGTTCAGCCTTTATCTGGTAGTACATGTTATACTTGACCACAGGCTTGCCATCCTTCGCTGCTTTGGTGGTCACAAGAATCACACCATTCGCACCACGAGCACCATAAATGGCAGTGGAAGAAGCATCTTTCAGCACGTCGATGCTCTCGATATTGTCAGCAGGAATGTCATCAATGGAACTGACAGCCACACCGTCAACAATGAACAGCGGGTCGTTCGATTGGGTGATGGAACCACCACCTCTCACACGGATGGACATCTCACCGGCAGGACGACCATCCTGAGCCGTAATCTGCACACCCGCCAACTTTCCTTGCAGCGCCTCAGCCACATTGGCAACAGGAACAGCCGCCAGCTTATCACCCGTCACCGATGCCACAGCGCCTGTCAAGTCTCTGCGCTTCATCGTGCTGTAACCCACCACCACCGCATCTTCCAGTGTGGTGTTATCCTCCTCCATGACGATGTTCATGTTCGTCGAGCCCTTCAATTTCAGAGGCTTAAAACCAATATATGTAAACTCCAGAGAAGAACCTGCTGGAGCATTGACACTGAAATGACCATCAAGGTCAGTCACAGTGCCCTGCCCTTTTCCGACAATCACATACACACCCGTCAGCGGGTCTCCGAATTGGTCTTTGACGGTGCCCTTAAACGTAGTTTCTTGGGCAAACCCCATCATTCCCCATGCACAAAACAGCATGGCAAAGAATAGTCTTTTTTTCAACATATTATGAGAGTTTTTCATTAGCGAATTGGTAAAGTTGTCGCAAATTTAAGGATAATTAGGTAATCTACCAAAAGATTTCCATGAAAAAATGAACATTGACAAACATTGATATTTAAGGTTCTCCTTTCGGTTTAAAAAATTATCACTTTACGCTTTTTCCCTCTCATTGATTAAAAAAAATAGATGTTTTGCCTAAACGAAATCTTATTTTTTCTTAATTTTGCAACCGATTGGGATTGAATTACAACGATTCCACACTACTGTTATATCAAGCCTATTTTATTATTTACTTAAAAAACTGTTTTATATGAGGAAGCTATTACATTTTGGCTTAATGCTATGTGGGCTACTGCTCAGTATGAGTGCGTATGCCATTCCTGATTGGTTCCATCATGGAGGAGCCACCATCAAGATTCACCAACAGGGCGAAGAAACTTTCATTGACGATCCAAGTTGGGTAAACGAGGTCATTGTTGTAGAAACCAGCGATCAAGCAGAAGAGGCTTGGTCAACCCAATTATTCATCACGTTTCCTGTGCCACTGGAGTTGGGAGACAAAGTGACTTTGTCCATGAAAGTGAAAGCTGACCACGAAAAGAAGTATTGCAACGCCTCCTTCCACGCTGAGCCTGGTGAATACGTAACATGGGGCATTTTTGACTCTTTTGATTTCACCACGGAATGGACAACTGTGGAGCGTTCTGTAGTCATCACAGACAAGCACATCTTTGGTGACAGAAAGCCACAAACCATCTGCTTCGATTTAGCTGAGCCTAAGAATGGCAACACATTCTATTTCGACGAGGTTAAAGCAGATGTGGATAAAGGTCTCCTTGCTGACAGTTGGTATCGAAATGCCAATTATACCCTCAAGGTAGGCACGCTCAATGGGAAAGATTATGTTCTGACAGACCCTATACCCAAGTATGACAACCAAGAGGATGAGAATATAGATGGATACTTCAGCATTGACGTGAATTCTAATGCGTCATCTCAAGATGAAAAAATGCTCTTCATCACCCTACCCGAGCCATTGGAGGTGGATGACAGCATCAAAGTGAGAATGAGAGTGCAATCTGAACAGATAGTACCAAATGTCCTTGTGCAATCGTACAACGCATCCTATGAATGCATCGGAACGGGGTTCTGGGACTATAATCTAAGTTTCGAAGATTGCTGGATAGAGATTGATAAAGAACTGCGAGTGACGCCAGAAATGGTGTCACAGACCGACCACACCATGCAGGTTCTTGGTTTCTCACTGGCTGAAATCAAGGGGCCTGACAACTGCATCTACATCGATGACGTGTATGTGGAAACCAAGAAATATAAATGGCAGAACATCATCACCAACAGTGACATGGAAGACTTCGACCAGATGGACAACTTCCTGATGAAGATTGACGACGAAAGGGGCTATGAGCCTGCCACCAACCAGAAGGGTTCCGCCTTTGTTCCCGCAAAGGCATCTGTCAACAGATGGGACACACGATTCATCATCCATTTGCCCTTTGACATTCCGAAGGGAGTGGACTACAGACTTTCGTTCAAACGTGTAGCATCTGAACCTGTCATCGTGGATGTGGAAGCTTTCGAAGACTTCAACAAACCAAATAGCTCATGGAATGGTCTCATGATCAGCCAACTTTCTTTCAGCAATCAGGTGTGGGAAACCTATAAGGAAGTGAACACCACCAGCAGTATGCACAGTGGACAGAATAACACAGGCTTGCGCAACATCGTCTTTGACCTTGCTCAGTACAATCAGGATGTCGATTTCATGTTCGACGACGTGGTTTTCGAGATTGAAGAGGAACTTGTTGGCCCATTGAAGATAAGAACAGCGCTCGCTGAAACCATTACAGAAGCAAAGAAAGCCATTCAGGATGGGAAATTGCAGCCAGGCGATGCGACATTAGCGGAGTTGGAGACATACATCAGAGATGGCGAAAGCTTTTTGGCAGACAAGGATTACATGAACAGCTGGAGATACCTGTGGCCTACCGAAGCCATCAAGAACCTCCTTGCCCGATTGGATCAGCAGCCACAACCACAGCCTGGTCCAACAGATGAATTTACTGCTGGCACTCCAGACGACTGGTACACGAACGCCAACTTCACCATCAAGGTGGATGACACACCAAATGGTGGTACACGTCGGTTCGCGGAAGAGCCACGATGGGTGAAAGACCCGCTCGACAAAGTGCTCGACAACAACGTGATTGTCGTCACAGAACCTGAAGATGCCATGAACACATGGGATTGCGGAATCTTCATCACTGCACCTGCAGAATTGGCAGACGGCGACAAGGTGACATTGCGCATGAAAGTGCGTGCCGACCGTCCACGCAACGATGTCCAGGTGCACCTTCAGGGACAGATTGGTGAATGGCGCCATGTCTTCTTCAACGAACCTGTCATCTTCACCACTCAGTGGAGAACGCATGAGTTCACAACTGAAATAACAAGTGAAATGCTTAACTTGGGAAGTGCACAGACACTCGCTCTCATGCTTGCCAATGACGACGGAGAATCCAACAACTTCTTCTTCGACGATGTGGAACTGATTGTCACCAAGGCACCAACCACAGTAAACGAGGCAAAGTTCCAACTGGAAGATTTGATCAACCGTGCATCGGCATTGAACAAGAAATACAAGATTGAACGTCTGAAAAAAGCACTTGCCGAAGCAATCAAGGCTGCCCGCTACAACATGAAGCGCACAGACATCATTGATGTCAAACCTTACCGCAACATCATAACCATCCTCGAAAAGGCAGCGCTCGAACTGAAACGATTTGCCGACACCAATACCGACGGCAATGTAAGTATCACCGATGCCATTGCACTGCTGAAGCACATCGTGGACAAAGACCCAGAAGGATTCTCACTCCTTGGTGCCGATGTGAACGGCGACGGCAAGTTCACCATTACCGATGCCATTGCCATCCTCAAATTGATTCTGAACGAGGACGGAAGCGCTTCTGCACCTGCACGTCCCGACATGGACGAGGTGGACAATGGATTCATGCCTCAGTAATGTATCAATAACATCCAAATCAACAAACTAATTCAGATACAAATATGAAAAGAAATATCATTCTTATGCTCACATGGCTGGCAGGCATGCTTGCCGCCCACGCAACCGACGGTCTGACGGTGGCAGATGCGTCCATTCCGACAGGAAAGACTGGTTCCATTGATATTGAGCTGACCAACAACGACAACGATTTCGCCGGCTTCACCTTCAACGTGATTTTGCCAGAAGGTGTCCACTTCGTTATGGACGGTGAAAGCAAGCCCACATTTGTGAAGACAAGCCGTTTCCTCGACAGTCACATGGTGATGTCTGGTAATAAAGGTGCAGGCAAAGGCTCTTTCGGATGCCTCGGCACCGATGCCATCAAGGGAAAGAGTGGCGTGCTGCTCTCCATCCCCGTGACAGTAGATGACGCTATCGCCGTTGGCACAGAACTCTCCGCCCAAATCACAGAGTTGGTCTTCACCACAACAAGCACGGTCGAAAAGAACTTCCCAGATGTAAACTTCGACATCACCATCGAGGAAAACCGCGTGGTGCTCGACGAGAACAACTCCACGACACCTAAGAAACAAACAGGCGTGGACGTGAAAGTGAAGCGCACCATCAAGCCGGGCGAATGGAACACGCTCGTGTTGCCTTTCGACTTGAGCGAGACACAAGTGACCTCAATCTTTGGTCCTGATGTGCAACTTGCCAACTATGTGGATTACGACGTCGTCGAAGAAGGTGGTAAAGTCGTGGGCATTCAGGTGAACTTTGAGAAAGCCACCTCCATCACGGCACACAAACCCTGTCTCATTCAGGTTGTCGACCCCATCAGTCAGTTTACGGTGGATGGAGTGAATATCACTAAAAACGATGAGCCTTTCAATAATGCAATGAGGGGAACCTACGATTCGAACACCACAGTGCCTGCCAATTCCATCTTCCTTAACGGCAACTCCTTCTGGTATTCCAAAGGTGCCACGAAGATGAAAGCCTTCCGCGCCTACTTCAAGTTCTCAGATGTTCTTGACGAAGTGGAAAGTGCATCAGCAAAAATCCGATTCAGCATCGACGAAGAGTCCACCAGCATCGAAGGCATTGCGACAGCTGACACCACTGCAGAAGTGTTCACCCTGCAAGGTATCTCTCTTGGTGTGCAGGACGTGCAATCCTTGCCACAAGGCATCTACATCATAGAAGGCAAGAAAGTGATTGTTAAATAAAAAAAGGAGGAACAGACCATGACAAAGAAAAGATATATAGCGCCTCAGATGGAGTGTGTGACACTGAATCACGAACTGCCCCTTTGTCTCAGCGAGAAAGTCAAAAGTACTGGATATGTTGATGACATCCTGTTTGGTGGTGTAGATACCGGAGGCGGCATAGAGCCTTCCATCAAGGAAATGAGTGACTTCGGCGACGAATTCAACAAACTCCTATGGTAAGGGCATCCCACCCCACCACGCAAAGCCTGCATCCTCACAAGGGTGCAGGCTTTTAGCTTGTTCTCCACTATTCACTTGCATTTTTCATTTGTCATTATCATTTAGCGCAGCGAAATATACCCTTTGAGGATAGCCCTTACACAGGATTGAGAATACCTCATAAGCAGAAGTGAGAATAGCCCTTAA